>Ga0099364_10000252_pt1 | contig 89061 bp, 80 predicted proteins | sample TergutTh196P3_FD_73070 | JGI IMG/M metagenome (GOLD analysis project Ga0099364, IMG submission 73070) | Microcerotermes parvus P3 segment gut microbial communities from Pointe-Noire, Republic of the Congo - Th196 P3 | ecosystem: Host-associated > Arthropoda: Insects > Digestive system > Gut ...
TGGATAATAAAAAACACACAAGTAATGATAAAGAATACTTAAAAATGGTTTCTCAAAAATACAAAGGAGAAAATTTGTATGAATATAAACCGGTTGTTGTTGATGGAAATTTAATAACTGCAACTGGAATAGCACCTTTAGAATTTACATTTGAAGTCATTAAGAAAATGAATGTAATGGAAAATAGTACCTTAACCGCATGGTACAATTTATTCAAAACAAATGAAGCAAAACATTTTTTTGAATTAATGAAATCATTAGAATAAAAAATGAACATTTCTGGAAAAAATTGACAAAATTAAAGATTTATTGTAATATAACATTATGGAAGATAGATCACTTGAAGAAAGCATGATCCTGGCTTTAGATGGTAAGGATAAAAATATTTTAAGATATATACCATATATTTTGCAGGATTTTTGGGAAATAGGAACTTCTGCAGGTGATGTAATTAAAGTCATAAAAAAATATAAACAAAATTATTCTAAATTAACAGTATTAGATCTAGGGTCTGGGAAAGGGGCTGTTTCTATTAAAATTTCTTCAGAATTAAAATGTAAATGTCATGGGATTGATGGAATGGAAGAATTTATCGCATTTTCAATAAAAAAGGCATTAGAATATTCTGTAGAAAATTTATGTTCATTTAATAAGGCTGATATTCGAACTGAAATTACCTCTTTAGGAAAATATGACATCATTGTACTTGGAGCTATTGGAGATGCTTTAGGAGATTACTATAATACATTATTACAATTAAAGGATTATGTAAATACTGATGGTCTAATAATTATAGATGATGCATATATTGAAGATAATTTAGAACATAGTAAATATCTAAAGAAAAATGACCTTATTAAAAAAACAAAAATGGCTGGATTGGAATTAATTGAAATAGTAACTTATGAAGAAAATAATGAATTAAATGCAGAATATGATAATGAATTTATTAATTTAAAGAAGCGTTGCATAGAATTGATTGAAAAGCATCCTATGGAAAAAACATTATTCTTGGAATTTATTGAAAATCAAAAAAATGAATATGATGTATTAAAAAATGATATTATTCCAGCAATGTTTGTAGTAAAAAATAATGTTGACTTAATTTAATAATATACTTTATATTATTATAAATAGGAGAATAACTTGTGGAATTAATTAATTTTCAGCTATTTAATTTTGAAAATGAAAATTGCAAAATACATTATTGGTATAAAGCTGGAGAAGATAAAGATAAATATGTTATTTTGCTGCACGGTGCAGGCTGCGATCATATTATGTTTGAAAAAAATGTAAACATATTTAACAATTCTTATAATATAATTATATGGGACGCTCGTGGTCATGGTTTGTCTAAACTGGATAAGTCTATTAAATTTAATTTTGTGGATATGTATAATGATTGCTTAAAGTTATTTGAAATACATCAAATAAATAAAGCTATTATTATTGGCCAATCGATGGGAGGAAATTTAGCACAGGAAATTGCATATCATCACTCAGAAAAAATTGATAAATTAATACTCATTGATTGTACAATAAATACTAATAGATTAACTACAACAGAAAAAATAACAATTAAAATGTCTCGGTTCATTTTTAATTGCTATCCTTGGAAACTACTCATTACTCAAAGTGCAAATGCTTGTGGAAATACTGAATATGTAAAAAAATATGTAAAACAATGTTTTGAAAAAATAGAAAAGAAACAATTTATTGAAATTATGATGTCTTTATTTGATTGTTTACATGAAAATGAAGAATATCGTTTTAAAATACCTGTGTTGTTTATATGTGGTATTGATGATAAATCAGGTAATATAAAAAAAACAATGCAAAAATGGGCTAAAATGGATAATAATTGCACATTATTTATAGTAGAAAATGCTGGACATAATTCTAATCAAGATAATCCGGATGATGTAAATAATATTATATTAACATTTTTAAAAAATAAATGGTAAAAGGTGGTACGGCACAAAACAAATGTATACGAAATAAAAACTGAGTTGATTGGAAAATATTAAGATTAAGCATTGACAAATAAATATAAAATGGATAATATTTGGCTACGGAGAAAATATGGTATTAAAATCAATGTTAATATGGCTTTCGATTATTCCGCTTGCAATTGCAAATGGAGCATTACGGGAGGGGCTTCTTATACCTCTGGAAATATATGGTTAATTGTTGTAATATTTACAGGAGTTGTACCATTTTTAGTTGCAAAAATAAAAAAATATATATGATTATAAACTTTTGTCAAAGAAAAGGAGATAAGAATGTATCAATTAGACCCAAAAACAATGAACTTAATCAAAAAGGTAAGTAAAGGTAAAAAGTATCTCAAACTCAACATTGCCGTTATGATTGGCGATCAAACAATTCTAAAAACTTTCGACGAAAACGGTGAAATTGAGTACGAAAACAATATTTACGAAATTGGATCAATTACAAAAACATTTACGGCATCGCTTTTGGCGAGGTATGTATATGAAAATAAAATGCAGTTGGATGATTCTATCAAAAAATATATTCCGGATCTTGATTCTGGCAAATATTATCCGACTTTAAAAAGACTTGCTACACATACTTCTGGTTATACGGAATATCAATTCAGCACTTGGTACAGCATAAAAATTCTTATAGATACACTTTTAAAAAGATACAAGATGATACGAGAAAATCCCATATTTATGGATTACAACACAATGCTGAAAGATATTCAAAAAAATCAAATGAAAGACAAGGATTACAAATGCACTTATTCTAATTTTGGAATAGGTGTACTTGGCTATGTTTTAGGAACTATTTCCGGTTTAGGATATTGGGATACAATGAATGACTTTGTGAAAAACGAACTCGGATTGCCCAACACTTACTTAGACACTTTACCGGATAAAAACCTGAACGGTTTTAGTCCAAAAAACGAAAATTGGGGAAACTATCAATGGGGTGAAAACAATCTTGTAGCCCCTGCAGGCGCATTAAGTTCCACAGCAGAGGATTTGCTTAGATATGCTAAAATGAATATGTATGACGAAAAAGAATATTTTGCTCTTTGCCATAAAAAAAATGTCAATTGGACCAAAGAGTATGATATTGGGCTTAGCTGGTGGTTAGATAAAAAGAACAATAACATTGTGTTGCACGGAGGAACAACGGGATGTTTCGATACATTTTTAGGTTTTGATAAAGAGAAAAAAATAGCCGTTGCATTTTTACCGAATTATAGGTGGGGACTTGCTTCTCAATTGGTAATTGGTCAAATGATTTTAAAAGATATTCAAAAATGTGTTTAGTAGAAGAGCAAAATACTACATTTTAATATATATGGGGTACTTTATGGAAAATTTTGCCTTGCCTGATCCCAATGTTATATTCCCTGTTCCAAAAATAAAGACTGTAACTTATATAAAACCAACAATTAAGAATAAAAATATGTATGGTGCCGCTAAACCAAAATGCTGACAAAGTACCACTTTAAAGAAGCCAAAGGCCTGCTTTCACCCAAAAATGGTATGAACCTCTGCCGGGGCTGTACCCACGGCTGCATATACTGCGACTCAAGAAGCCGCTGCTACAACATGGACCACGACTTTGAAGACGTTGAAATCAAAATAAACGCCCCGGAACTGCTGGAAAAAAGGCTGCGTTCCAAGCGCCAGGTCTGCATGATCGGCACCGGGGCCATGAGCGATCCTTACATCCCTATTAAGGAGAGTCTTGAAATCACCAGGCGCTGTCTTGAAATAATCGACAAATACAAATTCGGTCTTGCAATACAGACAAAATCGAACCTGATTTTGAAAGATCTGGAACTGCTAAAGAGCATAAATAGCAAGGCCAAATGCCTTGTTCAAATGACCTTGACCACCTTTGACGAAAAACTCTGCAAAATAGTCGAGCCAAATGTCTGCACGACCAAAGAACGCTTTGAAGTTTTGAAGATCCTCCGTGACAATGGAATCCCGGCCATTGTCTGGCTCTGTCCCCTCCTTCCATTTATCAACGACAGCGTAGAAAACCTGCAGGGCATTCTGGACTACTGCATCGAAGCCAAGGTCTACGGGATCCTTTGCTTTGGCATGGGCATGACCCTGCGGGAAGGCAGCCGGGATCATTACTACAAAAAACTGGACGAACATTTTCTGGGTCTGCGCAGCCGCTACGAAAAAAAGTACGGCAGCAACTACATTATCCCAAGCGACAATGACCGTGAATTAAAAGCCTTGTTTCAGAAAACTTGCGCAGAAAATAACATAGCCTGTGACACAACAAAATTATTTGAATATATGTCATCCCTTGACGAAAAGACCGAACGGCAGGCCTTTCTTCCGTTTTAACAATTTACAAAGGCAGCGGTTGCCAAGGAAGAGTTCGTTATATTTAGTTATGTGCAATACTCAATTTGAATGGTTGAAAAAAATAAGAAAATATTTTAAGATTAATTCAGGAGGAAATTAGATGGATATAAAAATTGAAAATGGATTGAATTGGGCTAATAAGGAAGGGTATATGGCAGTTAGATATGCAGAAATTTCAGACTTTATATGGCTAAAAGAACATGATAAACATATCTCTAAAGAAATATTGGAAATAAAAATTAAATCCAAAGAAGTATATGTTGTTCAGGAAAATACTGAACTTATTGGATGGCTTCGCTACAATTTATTTTGGGATAATATACCTTTTATGAATATGATTTATTTTCTGGAAGAATATAGGAACAAAGGATTTGGTAAAATATTGATTAATTATTGGGAAAAAGAAATGGTAAAAAAAGGTTATAAAAATGTATTGACATCAACATTATCAAATGAAGAGGCACAACATTTTTATAGAAAATTGGGATATAATGAAATTGGAGGGTTTAAATTATTAGAAGAACCATTTGAAATTATATTTCATAAAAAAATATTGTAGAATAATTTCTTTTATTTGAATGGTTAGATCCTCCTGTGCCAAATGGATTAAAAACAATTATTGATGTATTAAAAGCAAAAAACATTGAAGAACATAAAATATATGTAAGAGAATGGTCAGAAAATGTTTGGAATTACTGGCATATAAAACATGGAAAAATAATTGAAAATATGGCAAATAAATATTATAATAAATTATAAAATATGCAAAATAATCGTAAAATTTTCAAAATAACCCTTGACATTATCTTTCGGGCCTATTATATTACTATTTCGATGTAATTCTAAATAGTTTGGGGATATAATTGGGATTTGCGGAAACATTTAAGGCTTTATCAGACCCGGTTAGGCGTGAAATTCTTATCATGCTGAAAGAGGGCAGTATGGCAGCAGGGGCAATTGGGGAGCATTTTGATATGACAGGTGCGACAATTTCATATCATTTATCACAGCTAAAAAAAGCAGGTCTTGTTTTTGAAACAAGGTGCAAAAATTTTATTATTTATGAGCTAAATATATCTATTTTTGAAGAAACAATGCTCTGGTTAGCTCAATTCAAGGGGGAAACAAATGAAGAATAACACTTTTATCTTGGTGTTTACATCCATAATCTGTCTTTCGCCGATTTATAAGAGAAGCACAGAAAATACTAAAAAGGAGGTTTTATGAAAAACCTGATTAATTGGAGATTGTTTTTTATTTTGCTTATTGTATGCGTAATTGCATCATTACTTGTATTGCCTTATGCGTTGGAGCTTGTATCAAGTGAAGATGAAATAACGGCGATTAATCTGCTTCTTGTAGCCGCGCAAAATCTTGTCATGTTTGCAGTGGTAATATTTTTTGGACTGCTTTTATCTAAGCAGATTGGAATGGGACTGCCAATATTACAGGGGGCTTTGGAAGGAGAAAACAAAACCAAAGAGTTTAAAGCAATTTTGCTGCCTTCTGTTTTTTGGGGAGTTTTAGCCGGTGTATTAATTATTTTATTCAGCCTGCCATTCAATAAATTAATTCCCGAGTTAAATTCCTCAGAAGCAGCGCCGGCGGTCTGGAAAGGCTTTCTTGCGTCATTTTATGGCGGTATTGCAGAAGAAGTATTGTTAAGATTATTCGTGGTTTCTTTAATTGTGTGGATTACCTTTAAGATTAAAAAGACGGTAGACGGTCGCCCCACAAATTTTGGAATATGGTTAGCTATTATTTTATCGGCTATTCTATTTGGTATAGGGCATTTGCCGGCGACGGCACAAATAGTTTCCTTAACCGGATTAGTTGTAGTGCGTGCTATTTTGTTAAACGGCATTGGGGGCATATTATTCGGATGGCTTTATTGGAAAAAAGGCTTAGAATCAGCAATAATAGCCCATTTTTCAGCAGATATTGTATTGCATGTCATTACACCAACTGTTTTATTGCTTTTTAGGTAGGACAGTATGAATAAATATCCGAAAACCGAAAAGTATGATCAAAAATGGATCGAGGAAAATTGGATGGGGCCAAACCCATTGCAATTGTTGGAAGAATTAAGCAACAATATGAATTTAAGGCCAAATATGAAGGTTTTGGACATGGGTTGCGGTAAGGGTTTAACCTCTGTATTTCTGGCAAAAGAATTTGGCGTTACTGTTTTTGCCAATGACCTGTGGATTGACCCAACCGAAAACCTGAAAAGGTTTGAAGCCGCAGGAGTTTCCGATAAAGTATTTCCCATTCATGCAGAAGCTCATGCACTTCCGTATGCAAAAGGTTTTTTTGATGCAGTGATTGCAATTGACAGTTACCATTATTATGGAGCCGATGAATCCTATTTTCCCTGTACTTTTTCCAAGCTTGTAAAACCGGGTGGGCAGCTTGGTATTGTCGTTCCAGGGCTTGCAAAGGAATTTCCCAATGGTTATCCGCCCACGCATAAATCATTTTGGTTAAAGCCAGATACGGAGGACGCAGGAGAAATGTTTTCTTTTCACAGTTCTGCTTGGTGGCGTAATCTTTGGGAAAAAACAGAAATTGCCGAAATAACCTCTTGCTACGATATTCCTGACCCGAAAAGTATATGGTATCCTTGGGCATATTGGGCAAAACAGAATTTCAAGATTAAATTTGGCTTGGAATCTGATGATGTTGAATTTTTAGATGCGGATGCAGAAAATCAAATAGCATTAATTGCAATGACAGCAGTAAAACAAGGGCTTTGAGGTTAATTATTCTAAAGGAGTATTATATGGCAAGAAAATCTATGAATAGGTCTATATTGGCAAAGCGGATAGTCGTTCTATGCCTTTCTTTGGTACTTACTGTTTCTATCATATTATCATGGATATTTCTCTCTAATCTAGCGGATGTTAACAACCGGAGTCTTCATTCTACGGCAGCTATTAATATGCGCTATCTTAATCTGGACATACAGCACGCACTTGAACCGTCAATGAATTTAGCGAGCAGCGTAGCTGCAATGATTCCCAATATTGCTACACCCGCTGAAATGGAGCGGATTCTTCCCGGAATGATGTCTACTGTTCCTGCAGCGGGCGAAATGTTTTACGGAACAACAGCTTCCCGTTTTGAAGGTGGTTATTTTGTAACAGCAACCGATTGGGATCCCTATGGCGATAATCCGCAATGGGATCAGGTATTACGGCCATGGTTCATCACTGGAATGCAAAACCCGAGAAGAACATCGATCACCGATCCTTACATAGATTCCAACACAGGATTGCTCTGCATAAGCATAGTCAGAACGGTGGATGCAGACGGGAGAATTGCCGGCATTGTGGGGATTGATGTATTCCTTGACGTGTTGACCGAAATTGTTACCAGCCGCACAATAACCGAAGATGGAAATACTTTTATTATAAACAGGGACGGTACATACCTGGTACACCGTAATAGCAATTATGTAATGGAACGCAATTTTTTTGAAACAGAAGGCTTGGGTCTACAAATATCTTCATCCGATGTTGAAGTTCAGATAATCGGCAATACTTACTGGGCATCAATGCCCATTTCTGGCATGGACTGGTTCATTGTAACAACCGGCTCTACTGAAGAGTTTACCAGGGATTTCAGGCAAGTTTTGATCACCACTATTGTCCTTAGCCTTGTTATGGTATTGGCAGTAATTATTATTTCTCTGCGTTTTAGTATGATACTTACAAAAACTATTGTTCGTCTTTTTGGCACATTAAAGGGAATTGCTACAGGGGACTTTACCCAAAATATAGAAGTGAAAGGTAAAGATGAAATCTCTCAAATGGCATTATTGCTGATGGAAACACAGGAAAGCATTAAAAACCTGATATCAAATATAAAAGATGAAGCTGTGGCTTTATCCAACATAGGCAATGACCTTGCAAGCGATATGAACGGGACTGCTTCTTCAATGAAAGAAATAACAAATGCTGTACAAAATATTAAAGGCCGCATAATAAACCAATCCGCCAGCGTCACCGAAACCCACGCCACAATGGAACAGCTTGTGGCTAACATTAATAAACTCAACAGCCATGTTAAAAACCAGAGCACTAATGTATCTCAGGCATCATCGGCTATTGAAGAAATGGTTGCCAATATCCGTTCGGTTACCCAAACGCTTATTAAAAACGATGAAAATGTACAATCATTGACAGAAGCCTCGGAAGTAGGACGAACCAGCCTATCCGAGGTAGTAACAGACATACAAGAAATAGCCCGTGAATCTGAAGGGCTTTTGGAAATCAACGCAGTAATGGAAAACATTGCCAGCCAGACAAATTTACTGTCCATGAACGCCGCCATTGAAGCTGCCCACGCCGGTGAAGCTGGCAAGGGATTTGCCGTTGTTGCTGATGAAATACGCAAACTGGCAGAAAGTTCAAGCGAACAGTCTAAGACTATTGGAACGGTACTCAAAAAAATAAAAGAATCTATTGATAAAATAACCCACTCGACCGAAAATGTACTCAATAAATTTGAGGCGATTGATAAAAACATCAAAACCGTGGCTGAACAAGAGGAGAACATTCGTAATGCAATGGAGGAACAGGGAGTAGGAAGCAGGCAAATTCTTGACGGCGTTGGTAATGTGAATGAAATAACCCGTCAAGTAGAAGCTGGTTCTCTGGAAATGCTTGAAGGGGCAAAAGAAGTAATAACGGAAAGTAACAATCTGGAAAAAGCAACACAGGAGATTACTTTGGGTATTAACGAGATTGCAACAAGTGCAGATCATATGAATAATGCGGTTAATCATGTTAATGAGATAAGCAACAAAAACCGCATGGCTATTGATACGTTGATTAAAGAAGTTTCGAGGTTCAAGGTGGAGTAAAAAGAAATGGATTGACATAAACTAATAAAAATACTATTTCTATGTAGTATGGAGCATATCAAGCTTTTTATCAAGGGTATAGTAATTGGTATAGGCGGCGTAGCTCCTGGTCTTTCAGGCAGTATAATAATGATAAGCCTAGGTTTATACTCGCGGACTATTGACGCTATCGCTACACTCAATAAAGATTTTAAGAAAAAAATGATGTTCCTAAGCCCTATCGTTTTAGGAATGTTAATAAGTGCGATATTTTTCAGTCGAGTCATTGATGATTTACTCAAACACTTTGAGATACAAACCAGGCTTGCTTTTTTCGGTATGCTACTCGGGACAATACCGTTATTCTTTGCCGAAGTGAAGCGCAAGGGAAAATTGAAAGCCAAGCACTATATCCTCATGATACCGTCATTCTTGTTAGGGTTATGCTTATTATTTTTAGGCAATACGGCAAATACTGAAGAAACAATAACTATACCCATTGCATTTGTACTTGGATTTTTTGGAATAGCTTTAACGATTATCCCAGGTTTTAATTGGGCTACATTTTTTTCGGCTGTCGGATTATACGGACATTGGCTGACGCTTATGTCTTTCAGGCCCGAAAATTATAGCCTCGCAGTTTATGCTCCTGCGTTAATTGGTGTACTCATCGGCTTATTCACTGTATCTAAACTGATTAGTTTCCTGCTTCTCTCTGATTATACAACTACGCTATCAGTCCTTTTTGGTTTTTTTATAGCAGTTATTCCAAGTATAATTTTCGATTCTAGCGATAATTTAGAGAATTTTGGTTTAGGCGCTCCAGTTTATATTGGTTTTGTCTTGTTTATTGTTGGTATTTTCATCGCATATTGGTTCGGCAAACTAAGTAAACCTAATATAAAAGAAGGTGCCGTTAGCGAATGAAACATTAATGCTTGATTAATACATGTAATGTAAATATCAGCCATTCATACTCTTGAAAGAAAAGGAAAGAAGTAATATTATTAAATTGGGATAATTATTTAAATTAACCCTAATTTAACTTAGGAGGCATTATCATGTCAGAGAAGTACAGATCTATTGTAAAAGTAGATTCTTTCCAGTACGCACACAGATTTATGAACTGGAAAAGAGAGGCAAAACATCTACATGGACACTCTGGTTTTTTGACCATTGAACTCGAAGACGAAGTGGACCCAGTTACTGGATATGCACATGCATGTAAAGACGGCATGAAAATAGCATGGGAAGTTCTTGATCATTTCCACCATGCAACGCTCTTTCAAGAGGGTGACCCTCTTCTTGACGCAGTTCTTGCCGTATACAAAAAAGAGGGCATAATAAACGACCCTGAGCATTGCGTTCCTCTAAAAAAAATAGACCACCCTCTTGCTTGGTCATACCCGGAATACAGAATAGTTGTAACCAAAAAAGTTTCTACTTGTGAAAATCTCTGTGAGCTTTTCTATGAGCTTCTCAAAGACAAAATGCCAATCAAAAAGATAGAAATGCGATCATCGCCGATAAATGCGGCATCCAAAGAGTTTAAGTAAGAAGGATGGGCTGTAACTGTACGCTTCTAAAATGTCAGTTACAGCCTGAACGTAATACGTTATAAAAAAGTAGCATATGGTTTCTATAATACTTTTGGTCATAATCTATCTGTCATTTATCAGTTTAGGACTCCCGGACTCATTACTTGGTTCTGCATGGCCTTCAATGTACAATGGATTAAATGTCCCTCTTCATTTTGCGGGGTTTATTTCAATGATTATTGCAGGAGGGACAGTTGTTTCAAGCATATTCAGTGAACGAGTTATTAGGCGTTTTGGAACTGGTATTGTTACAGCCGTAAGTGTTTTAATGACTGCCATAGCATTGATCGGATTTTCAGTCTCTCATAATTTTATTTATTTATGTCTTTGTGCCGTTCCGCTGGGCTTAGGTGCTGGATCTATTGATGCGGCGTTAAATAATTATGTGGCATTAAATTATAAAGCAAGGCATATGAGCTGGCTTCATTGTTTTTGGGGTATAGGCGCTTCTATTGGCCCAATAATAATGTCATCATTTTTAATACATGGGAATACTTGGAATTCAGGATATAGAGCTATAGGAATAATTCAATTTTGCCTTGTTATGTTATTATTTGCTTCTTTGCGTTTATGGAATAAAAATGAATTTACAAAAAATTCACTTGAACAAAAATCAATAAAGCTCCCTAAATTATTTCATATATCTGGAATTAAAGAGGTTCTCATTGTATTTTTCTGTTATTGTACAATAGAAAGCGTAACAGGATTATGGGGCGCAAGTTATCTTGTAATTATAAAGAATATACCGCCTGATATTGCTGCTCAATGGATAGCATTGTATTATATTGGGATAACATTCGGACGTTTTATTTCCGGTTTTGTAACAATAAAACTAAATAATAGACAGATGATACGTTTTGGACAATTAATTATTGGATGCGGAATTATTATTTTAGTTTTACCGTTGAAAAATATTACCTCGCTGCCTGGATTATTTATGATTGGTCTTGGGTGCGCTCCCATATTTCCAAGTCTATTACATGAAACGCCTAATAATTTTGGTAAAATATATTCACAGGCAATAATGGGAATACAAATGGCAAGTGCTTACATTGGAACCACGCTAATGCCTCCATTATTTGGCTGGTTAACATCACATATAGGTTTTAATATATTCCCAATATTTATTGGAATAATATTAATAATAAAAATCACAATGATGGAAATACTAAATAAAAAAATAAGAGTAAATTATTGACAATATTATAAAACTATGTATATAATGTATTAATGAAGATTAACATAAAAAGCATACCTGTTATAAAAATTATAGTTTCGGTTTTTTTATTGGTCATTCCATTTCTGATTTTTTCATTCACTGTAGAATTTGATTTCAACAAGGATCATGGCCGACTTCAAGCGCAATTAACTGAAAAAATTAAAGATACTTTGGGTATATGGGCTGTAATAAAAGGAGCCAGCGTTGTTATTTCTACATTGGAAACATTTCAAACAGAAGTAGGTGCATCGCTTGCTTTGCATGCAACATTTTCCATTAATCCGTTAAGCGGCTTATCTGTTGTGGATAATATTTTGGATCAAGTATCAAATATATTACTTTGGGCAACAGGGGCTCTTTCTGCGCTAAAAATACTGCTGGCCGTATCAGTTTGGGTTTCTTTACGAATTATTATTCCCGTTTGCGTAGTTCTCATTGTAGCTGCAATATGGAATAAAAGATATTCGGGACAGTTAAAGAGAATAGTTGCAGGCATATTAGTAATTACTTTGGCAGTATGTCTTGCAGTTCCCTTGTCTTTGGAAATGTCAAATGTAGTAGAAAACAGTATTTTGGCAGGTCAAATATACCGGACTACAAACGAGATAAACAGTTTAGCTGCGCATATAGAAAGTGAGGGAAGCGAATTAAATGATTCCTCCGGTTTTTTGGACGCAGTAAGACATGGCACGAGAAATATTGCTAATTTTTTTCAAGGCATAAAACAATATGCCGACAGACTCATAGAAAACATAATTGACTATATTATGATCTTTATAGTTGTCAACATATTAATTCCTGTTGTGACAATTATTGGCTTAAAAATATTGACTGGCGCTGTATTAAGATATATCGGCTTTTCAATAGAAGGTTTAAGAATGATAAAGAGAAAAGTCAAAATGATAGAATCTTTATAATGGAAAGATAGTTGGAGGTAATATGGATGACCATTTTACAAACATCCTTTCAAAATCCTTAAAAGATTTTTCACCTTTTTATTTATCAAAAAACTCTGTGATTTTTAATAATGATTGTCTGGAAATATTACATTCCATTCCAGAAAGTTCCATAGATATGATCTTTGCAGATCCCCCTTATATGTTGTCAAATGATGGTTTTACATGTCAGAACGGAAAAATGGTAAATGTAAATAAAGGAAAGTGGGATAAAAGTAATGGTTTTGAAGAAGATACAATTTTTCACAATGAATGGATTTCTGCTTGCCGTCGTATTTTAAAGCCCGAAGGAACTATATGGATTTCAGGTACCTATCATAGTATTTTTCAATGCGGCTATCTTCTGCAAAAAAACAACTTTCACATTTTAAACGATATAACGTGGTTTAAACCGAATGCATCACCCAATTTAAGCTGTCGTTTTTTTACTGCATCACATGAAACAATTATTTGGGCTCGCAAGGATAAAAAGGCAAAACATACATTTAACTATGAAGAAATGAAGAACGGCCTTTTTCCGGAAGATAAAATAAAAAAAGAAAATACGCAAATGAGATCTGTTTGGTCAATAGCTGCACCTAAAAGCTGTGAAAAAGAAAATGGAAAACATCCCACCCAAAAACCGCTTGATCTTTTAAAACGTATTGTACTTGCATCTACTAATGAAAATGATATTGTACTTGACCCATTTTGCGGCAGCGGTACTACTGGAGTTGCCTGTATGTGTTTGAATAATCGATCATTTATTGGCATAGAAATAGATAAAAATTATTGTGAATTAGCAAAAAAAAGACTATTATAAAGCAAGGAACAAAAATGGCTGATACTTTTATTTCAAATAATGAACTTTCTGATGATTTGCATGAAAACAGGGACTATTTAACGGAGCAGATAATTACCTACATAGGAAATAAGCGATCCCTTTTGGATTTTATTACAAAGGGAATACAAAGTGTACAAAAAAGACTGAACAAGGAAAAATTAGATATTTTTGATGTCTTCACTGGGACAGGCATTGTCGCCCGCCATTGCAAGCAGTTTTCACATTCACTTCTGGTTAATGATTTAGAAAAATATGCAACTGTAACTGCTGAGTGCTATTTATCGAATAAAGGCGAAATAAATTTGCTGGCTCTAAATGATTTATACAATGAACTTCTTTCAAACATTGAAAAATATCCGTTGGAAGAAGGGATCATTACAAAACTTTATTCTCCAGAAAACGATAATAAAATAAAAAAAGATGAACGTGTTTTTTATACACGCAGAAACGCAATGTACATAGATACTATGCGCAAGCTAATTCAATCTGTTCCGTTGCCATATCAAAAATATTTTCTTGCGCCCTTAATTGCAAAAGCATCTGTTCATGCAAACACTTCTGGTGTATTTAAAGGATTTCATAAAAATAAAGAAACAGGTCTGGGACAATTCGGCGGCAGTAACAACGATGCTCTTTTCCGCATTAAAGGAAATATTGTTTTACCTTTTCCTGTATTCAGTAATTTTAACTGTAATTATAATGTATACAACGGCGATTCAAATCAGATTATAAACGAAGTACCGGAAGTAGATTTGGCATATTTGGATCCGCCTTATAACCAGCACCCTTACGGTTCAAATTATTTTATGCTTAACTTGATACTGGAAAATAAACATCCAAAAAAAATAAGCAATGTTTCCGGAATACCGGATAACTGGAATCGTTCTGCATATAACAAGAAACAGCATGCATACTCTGCATTGTCTGAACTTGTGGAAAATATTAAAGCAAAATTTGTTCTTATTTCATTCAATTCCGAGGGGTTTATTTCTCTTGATGAAATGAAAAACATGTTAAAAAAAACGGGAAAAGTACAGGTTTTGGAGACATCATATAATACATTTCGTGGTTGCCGTAATCTGGACGATCGTGATATTCACGTTACCGAATACTTGTATTTATTGGAGAAATAATGTATATTGACTTTTTAAGGGAGAAGATTTTGGAAAAACATACAATAAAGAAAATAGTAACAGGTATTTTATTGTTTGGATTTATTGTTACCGGGTTTTTAGATGCTTTGCTGCATGGTAAAACAACATATTCTTCAATAATGGGAATGGATATAAACAGAGTTTATTTTTATACCTTATTTTTATTGATAATTGGTTGTTGGCTTCTTTATCATAAATGGTTTGTAGGAATAGGATTTTTAGCTTTAGCATCATTTAGTTCTTATTTTACCGAGTTTATTTTATTACATAATTATTTTGCATCAATATTAATATACATTGGAATAGTTATAGATATAATAATCAGGCAAAAAAAGAAATGGCTGATTCCCTTGTTTATTTTTGGAATAATACAAGGTATAGCATTTCAAACTGCCTGGTTAAGCAATTACATGGTAGGTTGCATGGAATTTTTAGCTTTGTGTACAGGTTCTATTTTCATTGTAAAGACCCAGGGAGCGAATTAAATGAAGATATGCCTGGTGCGGCACGGCGAAACGGATTGGAATAATATTGGGAAATTACAGGGAAGGGAAGATATCCCGCTAAATACGGCGGGAATTGAACAAATAAAAGAGACTGCAATTTACTTAAAAGATTTCGTCTGGAATGCAATAATAAGCAGCCCTTTATCACGGGCAAAAAAATCAGCAGAGATAATTTCAGAGGAGCTGGGGGGATTAAAAATAATAGAAGAATTTGATTTTGTTGAAAGGGATTATGGCAAAGCTTCGGGCATGACATTGGATGAAAGAAAATTACATTTTCCTGATGATAATTGGATCGGAGCAGAATCATTTGATCTACTACAGAATAGAACTGTAAACGCAGTATTAAAATATGCACAAGAATATGACGGTAATAATATTATAATAGTTTCGCATGGTGCAACGATAAACTCGATTTTAATTTATTTTGGCGGAAATGAAGTTGCCACAGAAAAATCACCGCTAAAAAATGCGTGTATGTCATTATTGGAAAAAACAAAAAATGAAATTAATATTGTTTATTATAATAAAATAGCAAGTGAATTGGGAAAATAGTATGAAACAATTTTTTATCCGTTTTTTAAATATGTTTATAGGACTTGTTCTTATGTCCTTTGGAATTATAATTACAATAAAGGCTAACATAGGATACGCCCCGTGGGATGCTTTTCATATCGGACTTTCTATAGTAACGGGATTAAGTTTTGGAATTATATCTATAATTGTTGGCCTGGTAATAATAATTATAGTTACATTATTTGGTGAAACATTTGGGTTTGCAACAATTTTTAATGTGATAATTATAGGAATATTTTTAGATATTATTCTTTATCTTGACTTTATACCAATTGCGGATAATATGATACTTGGCATTGCCATGATGATTATAGGATTGTATATAATTTCGTTTGCAATGTATTTCTATATAAAATCGGCTTTTGGTGCCGGTCCAAGAGACAGCCTGATGGTCCTGTTGACACGAAAAACAAAATTACCGGTAGGAGTTTGCCGTACCGCAATAGAAGCATTTGTGACCTTTGTTGGATGGTTGTTGGGTGGAATGGTTGGAATTGGAACTGTAATTTCGGCAATTGCTATTGGTTTTTGCATACAAACAACCTTTAGGCTGTTAAAATTTGATGTCACAGCTGTCAAGCATGAATCCATAAAAGATACATTTAACAATTTATTTGGAAAGGGAGTACGAAAAATAAATGCTGATTAATATTCTGTTAATTGTTATAGGGATGGCTTTACTGGTAAAGGGAGGCGATATCCTGATAGATGGCGCCTCAAGCCTGGCCCGCCGTTTTAATGTCTCTGAGCTGGCAATCGGACTTACAATTGTCGCCTTTGGAACATCCGCCCCCGAATTGGTGGTAAGCTTGTCAGCCTCACTTAGCTCTCATCCTGAGATTGCACTGGGAAACGCTATTGGCAGCAATAATGCTAATCTGTTTCTTATCCTCGGAATTACAGGGCTAATAGCCCCCATTGCGGTTCAAAAAAATACAGTCCGCATAGAAATTCCGTTTTCTTTGCTGGCTGCAATCATTCTGTTTCTGCTGGCAAACTTTTCTTTTTTCACGGGCGGAAGAAATATGCTTACCCGCATTGACGGCCTAATTCTGCTCCTTTTTTTAGGATTATTCGTTTTTTATGTTTTGAAAAGTATGAAGGCAGCTATACCTGATGATAGCGCATCATCTGCAAAGACACTTTCTTTACTTAAATCAATTGTGTTTATTGTTGCCGGACTGGTTTTTCTTGTTTTGGGCGGAAGAGTTGTTGTTATGGCTGCGGTTGCTATAGCGCAAGCTCTGAATATTGGTGAAGATGTTATAGGGCTTACCATTGTGGCCGTAGGAACCTCATTGCCGGAATTGGTAACATGCATAGTTGCCATTGTAAAAAAGAAAGATGATATTGCTATTGGGAATATAATTGGTTCCAATATTTTTAACATATTTTTTGTTTTGGGCGTGTGTGCCTCGATACGTCCCATGGAATATTCGCCGGTATTTAACAGGGACATTTATCTGTTAATAATTGGCACTGTGCTTTTACTTTTGGCAATGTTTATAGGCAAAAAAAGAATGTTGGGCCGTTTTGAGTCTGGCGTTTTTTTCCTGATTTATGTGGGCTACGTCATTTACTTATTATTGTAAAATAGGCGAACTTACATAGCCGCCAGTGCTTTTATTTTTTCCTGAATGCTTATCCCATCTATACCATAACCGATTGCATCCCAGCCATCGGTTTTTTGTCGGGCAAAAAGTTCAATGCGGGAAACATCTCCAAACAGTTGAACTATCCTGTCTCTAACAATGGGAGGCTTAACCGAATGTCCTATTCTTTCATGCATCAATATCTGCGGAACCGTTTTATCCACGGACTTAATGTGCCCCTTCATCCCAAGCAGACATATTTCAATATTTGACTTTGTATAGCTCCCCATTCCGTGCAAAGGAGTACCGTCTTTTTTGATTTTTACCCAAGAAAATGCACAGGTCTTGTACTTAAAACCCCAGGCATCCATGACCATAAGCGCGTCAGGCAGGGCCGGCATTGTAGCCCAGAGAAACAAGGCGCAGTTTTTATCACGCAGTTGCTTTACTTCCAGAGTGCAGATTTGTTCGGTACTCATTGTTTCATAATGTTTTTCCGGGGCAAAATTTCCTCCGTCTTTGCCCTCGCCCCAAAGATATTTCCAGGGCGGATCGGCATAAATAATTTGATATTTCTTGGGCATATGGTTTATACTATGCCAGGCGGGTAAAAAAGTCTATGAATACCAGCCCAAGATACAGGTAGCTAAATGAGAAAGGAAATCCGTTCAGCGCTTTTGGAGGGTTATTCAGAACCTATCCGGGATGCGCTCTGGGGACATATTTACCTAACCCCCGGCCTGGTGGCCCTAACCGAATCGCCCCCCTTCATGCGGCTTCAGCGGATCATGCAGCTGGGGCCAACCTGCCGGGTCTATCCCGGTGCAACCCACACCCGTGCAAGCCACTCCATCGGGGTTTACCACCTGGCCCGGCGGCTCATTGTCCACCTGGCCCAGGAAGGGGCGGACGACTGGCTCAGTCCCGTGGGGCTAAGGTCCTTCCTCTGCGCGGCCCTGCTTCACGATCTGGGACACTTCCCCTACACCCACTCCCTTAAAGAACTCCCACTGGAAACCCACGAGATACTTACCGGAAAGCTTATCACCGCTGAGCCGCTTAAAAGCCTTGTGGCTGCGGCCGGGGGGGAGCCTTCTTTCACCGCCGCCATTGTGGACGGCTCAAGCCCCGGCTCGGTTGGCAATAAGAGGGAACTAAACTTCTACCGCAAGCTCCTTTCGGGTAGTCTTGACCCGGACAAGCTGGACTACCTGTGCCGGGATAGCTGGTACTGCGGAGTTCCCTACGGCGCCCAGGACGTGGACTTTATCCTTTCCCGGCTGCGCCCCCACCCGGAACGGGGGGTAGACATAGACAGCCGAGGTATTCCCGGACTTGAGTCTTTGCTTTTTTCAAAATACCTGATGTACCGGGTGGTTTATTGGCACAGGGCAGTACGATCCGCCACGGCAATGGTAAAAAAGGCCCTTCTTGAAGGCCTTGAATCCGGGCTTATAGCAGGACAGGAGCTATACAACCTGGACGATCAGGGCCTTTTTACCCTTTTAAATGAGCGCTCCCCTTCCCTTTTTGCCATGGCAGATTCTGTCAGAGAGGGCCGGCTTTTTACCGTTGCTGCGGAGCTCCCCTTTGACGAAAAAACCAACGGGAAACTGCTTAGCCTTTCTGAGCGCTCCCGCATGGAGGAAAGCCTGGCAGCGGAACTTTCCCCTCTTATTGGAAGAACTTTGACAAAAAACTCCCTTATTATAGACCTGCCGGAGCCCATTTCCTTTGAAAGCAGCCTTTTCGTCAGCGATGAAAACTGCTTTTTCTCTGAAAGCTCCAGTGCTTTCAAAAGTGCCCTGGTTGAAGCCTTTGTAAAGTCTCTGAGGATTATCCGGGTCTTTATTGAGCCCGATTTTGAGGGGAAAATAAAACCCCTTCGAAAAGAGCTATTGCAATTAACTCAAAAATGGTTACATTTATATGATGGGGGTAGTTATGGACGTACATAACACTGTTGAAGATATTGTCATCGCTAGGGTAAACGAGATTTTTGAGGCCCTGAACAAAGAGGTAAACAAAGGAAACTTCTGCACCTGCAATCAGTGTAGAATGGATGTTATCTGTTATGCCCTTAACCGCTTAACCCCTCATTATATTGTGTCCCACAGAGGCGCTTCCCGAACCCACAGGGAGAACGTTGAGCGGCAACAGCATATAGCGGACATTACGGCCCTGATTCACGAGGGCCTTAAACGGGTCAAACACAACCAGCGGCCCAACTTCGCCCATTCCGGCAGCGCGGTGGGGTCAGATCATGGTTCAAATCCGGTATTCAATATCCCCACTATCATTGGCCGCCTTTTAAACGGTAATAATTTTGCCCCTCTTGGGGAAGCTAAATTGGAGCTTCTTAGAAACGGGGAGCTTGTTCCCATGAAAGATGGAAATTGGCAGAACCCCTGCCAGCTGGTTTCCAATATCGAAGGAAACTTTAGTTTCTGGCCCGATGTGGCGATATCATCAACGGTGGACGAGCGCAAGGTCTTTGAATTCTGCCTGCGGGCAACTGCCCCGGATTTTGAAACAATGAACCATTTTTTCAAAATCCCCGTGGCAAGTGAAATTCAGACGGCCGGTTCCTTTACTCTGGAAAGAACCTTCAAACTTCCGGACCTTTACATGTTCCCGCCAGGGGGAGAAGAAGAAGAAGATTTTCTGGACTAGTTGCTAGGGGCATATAATGGTAGAAAGGCTTAGGTAGTCGAGTTTTTTGCCGTCTTTATAAACACGCATATTACCCGCACTTATCTCGTCTATTAAGGCTATTTCGCCGTTGACCAGGCCGAACTCGACCTTGATGTCAATAAGCTCTAGTCCGCGCGCAGCGAGATCTTCTCTTATAATATCGCAGACTTTTACTGTCTCGCCATGTATCTTCTCGTATTGGGCGGGACTCATAAGATTCAGCGCCGAAAGTATTTCGCCTGTTACCGGGGGGTCATCGCGCTCGTCGTCTTTTAAGGTGACCTCGAAAAGCTTTGGTAGCGGATCACCCTCTTTACAGTAATGACCAAATCTCCTTGTAAAGCTTCCGGCGGCCTTATAACGCAGAACGAACTCAAGGCCGCCTCCGAAAAACACTGCCGGGCGGACAATCATTTCGTTCTTTGATATGTCCGCGCTTACATAGTGGGTAAGTATATTGTTCTTTTTGAGGAGTTCAAAATAGTAAACCGACATCTTAAGCGCGCCGGAACCTACACCAGCTACCGAACCGACAACAAGGTTTCCGCCCGGGTCCGATTCGCCAGAGGCATGGCCTGTAACCGTGTCCTTGAAAATAAGCAAATAGTTGCCATCGGGCAGTTTGTAGACGTCTTTCGTCTTTCCCTTTTTTACAAGTTCCATTATTCGGAGAGGGGGGATTCGAACCCCCGATATCCAGCTCCCAAAGCTGGCGGACTAGCCACTATCCTACCCTCCGGAGGGGAACCTCTACTGAGGTTTCCGGCACAAGCTCACTTTAATGATTTCAGCGGCGGCGGTCAATTCCCCAGGCTTTTACCGAATTAAGGTACTCGATCACCGCAAGGCCGTCCTCTGCGGATGAGGCCGGCTGGCGGGACGGATCGCGGACACAGGAAACCGCGTCGGCCAGCATATTGGTGAAGTAGCCTGTGGGGCCTTCAAAGGATGCGCTTGTCTTTTTCAGAGAACGGAATTTTTCCGCGTAGGGGCTTTCATCGCTTTCCCAGACCTCAAAGACGCCATTGCCGATCCGCAGCCGGCCTTCTGCACAGGAGAATTCCATTTCAAAGACCAAATGATCCCGCCCAGCACCAACTTCCATAACTACAGGAATTGCAGGGTGTTCTGCTTTTAACAGCTCCCCTTTAAGCCAGGCCGTGCCGGAAGAGGCCTTTAGTTTAGCGCCCCATAGCCTGCGGTGCCTTAGCTTTGAACCGGTGAGAAACATTATCGCGTCAGCCAGGTGGGTGCCGTCATGCCAGAAAACGTCCAACAGGCGCTTGTTTTTCCCCATGTAAAGGACGGCCCGGACGCTAATAAGATCCCCCAGCTTTTCACTGGCTAAAAGATCTTTCGCTTTTATATAGTCCGCCGAGTAGCGCCGCTCGTGGTTGGTCAAAATTACCGGGCTGCTTTGCTTTGCAAGGCTGCTTTGCTTTGCAAAGCTTGCGATTTTCCGGGCCGCAGAAAGGGTATCCGCCAAAGGCTTTTCACAGATCAGCACCGGCACGGCCAGGTCTGCGGCAAGTCGGCAGTAATGATAGTGGCTGTCCGGATGGGTGGCGATAACCAGGATCTGCGGGTTATGGGCGCGAATCATTTCTGCGGCATCGGCGTAGACCGGCACACCCCAGCGTTCTGCGAAAAGCCTGCGCCGCTCTTCGTCGGTGTCGCAGCCGGCGGCAAGGACGCAGTCGGGATTGGCTGCGACTGCACCGGCATGGGTGCAGGGCTTTTCCCGGCGGGCATCTTCTTCAAGGAGGCTGGCGATACGGCCCAGGCCGACGATGGCGACGGGGATCTTTTCCATGTCAGGCAGCTTCTATCTTCTTTTTCTCGCGCCAACCGTTAAGGAGAGAGTACATTACGGGTATCAGGAAGAGGGTCACAAAGGTACTGACCGCAAGTCCGCCCACAAATGTTTTGCCTATGGGTTGAATGGTCTCGGCGCCGGGTCCGGGGAAAAAGGCAATGGGGGTCATGCAGAGGATCGTGGTAAAGCTGGTCATCAGAATGGGGCGCAGACGGCTGCGGCCCGCTTCGATGCAGGCTTCATGGATCTTATAGCCCCGGGACCGCAGGGTATTGGTATAATCCACAAGAATAATGCCGGCGTTTACCACAACACCGACCAGGGCAACGACACCTATCACCGAGAACATGGACATGGCCTCGTTGCTGATTTTGTATATCCAGATGACCCCTATGGCAAGCTGAGGGATGGCAAAGAAAATGATCAATGGATCGATAAAGGACTCAAACTGCATGGCCATGACGCCAAAAACCAAAAAGATAGCCGTGAGAATTATCAAGATAAAATGTCTAGAAAAGGTATTGATATCCGCAGCCTCGCCCAGGTAGCGGATTGTAACGCCTTCCCTTAGAACAAGGTTTTCAGCAATCGTTGCCTCAAGAATGGGCTGCATGTCTGTGGCAGCAATTCCTGGGGGAAGGCTTCCGGTGACGCGGATCACACGCTCCTGTCTTTCCCGGCGAATGGAGGCAGGCGCCCTGCTTTCAACAATACTGGCCACATTGGAAAGGGATATTCTATTGCCGTTCCGGCTCATCACAAAAACGGCATCCAGGTTGGGCATTCCTTCCCTGTCCTCATCCCTAAGCATTACCCTTACGTTCAAAAGCCTGTCCCCCATGCTCATGGTGGTAACATTGGTTCCGTCCATGGCGGTGCGTATCTCTGATGCTATCGCCGACAGGGAAACACCCAGGGCGGCGGCCCGGTCTCGATCAATCTGAATGGTGAGCTGGGGAGCCCCTTCGTCTACATTTACTTCGGGATTTTCAATATCCGGAAGATGCCATCTAATAATGCGGAGAATTTCTTCGGCGGTATCAATTACAGCGTTGTAATCCCTTGAACTGACAGCAATTTCTATGGGAGAAGCGGCACCCACGGTACGGCCTGCCCGGAAGCTCACCTGTGTACCCGGTATGGCATCGGTAAAAGGGGTCAGTTTCCGTATTACGTCAGCCGGTGTGTCAATCTGCCTGGCCGGTTCGGGAAGAATGATCTGAATGCTTCCCTGAAATGTCCCGCTTCGCCGGGCGGTCAGGATGATATTCCTGTAACCTTCAACTTGTTCTTTGATCAGTTCCTCAAGATCAATAAGAACCTGCTGGGTTATATCAATGGTTGTTCCCCGTGGCAGGGCAATGTTCATATTAACGGTATCATCAACCCTGGAACGGAAGAACATATTCATTCCAATATTACTGAACTGCATAACTGATATCGAAAGAAGCGCCAGAACCAGCGCCACCAGCAAGAGCCGGTGCGAAAGACAGTAGACAAGAGCTTTTTTATAGCCCTTTTCTACGGTAAGCAAAAACTTTTCGACTCCGTTATCCAGTGTTCTTAGTACACGGCTTTTCAGGGGCTTTTGTTTACGGGTGTTAAGATGCATAAAGGTACCGGCCAGACAGGGTACAAGGGAAGCCGCCACCGCCAGGGAGCATATCAGGGTAATAACCACGGTAAAAATCAAATCGTTAAAGAGCTGGCCCATTTCCCTTAGCTCATTCCTATAGATGATAAGGGGAATAAAAACACATAGGGTGGTGGTGGTGGAGGCAACTATAGGTTTGATCATTTCCCGGCTTCCCAGGATGGCGGCTATTCCAGCCTTTGCTCCCCTGTTACGGTACTTGTGTATGTTTTCCAGTATGACGATAGAGGCGTCCGTAGTCATTCCCATGCCCATAATAAGACCGGTCATTGTAAGGAGGTTCAGGGTAAAGCCAAAGATGGTCATAGACATAATTGTAAGAAGTATGGAAATGGGTATAGCAAAGCCGATAATAATGGTTCCCTTTATATTACGAAGGAAAAGAAAGAGGACGATCATTGCCATTAAGGCCCCCTGAAGGGCGTTTTTATAAACCTGGCTCATTGTGGAGGTGACCATAATGGTATTGTCCGTAAGCACATCCAGGGTTATCCCCCTGGGCAGTCCACGGTTAATTTCTTCCAGGGCGGCTTTTACCCGGCTTGCCACCTGCACCTGGTTACTGTCGGCCTCGCTGGTAACCTGAATGTAAACCCCGCTTTCGCCGTTTACAGTGACCCGTGCGGCGTTATCATCATAGGCCAGGCTTACATCGGCAATGTCCTCCAGACGAACTACCTGGGAGCGGTTCTGCTGTCCAATCACGCCGTTGTTGGTACTGATGGTTTTAACCACAAGCCGCCTGATCTGATCTATGCTGACCAGTTCCTCCTGGGTCATGATCTGGTATTCCCTGGTACCACGCAAAAGACTGCCCCCGGATGAGACTATGTTTTGCCCCCTTAATGCGGAATTGATGTCAGCCAGGGTAAGATCGAATGCGGCCAGACGGTTTAAGGCCACCGCCACTCTGACAATCTGAGTGGTACCGCCGGTTACCTCTGCGGAAGCTACCCCGTCAATACGTTCAATCAGGGCCTGAATTTCATCTTCCGCAAAAAGCCTTAACTGATCCGAGGGATAATTCCCCCGGACAATCAGGCGCAATACGGGTGCGGCTGCCATGTCAAAACGCCGTACAATGGGAGTCTCGGCGCCATCTGGCAGGGAATTGGCCAGGCGGTTCAACAGGGTCTGGGCATCGATTATCGCCTTGTCCATATCCGTACCGTATGCAAATTCCAGATTGATAAAACTCATTTCAAACTGTGAATTGGAAGTCATATTAACAAGCCCGCGGGATCTTGCAAGGGTCCGTTCCAGCCTGTCGGTAACGTTTCTTTCAACGTCCGCCGGCCCAGCACCGGGAAAGCGGGTAAAGACTGAAAGAACCGGCCTTGCGGTGGATGGGAAAAGGTCTATGGCCAGGTTGGGAAGCATGCTGAAAGCGATTCCAATGAACAGGGCGTACAGTACGACTATTGTTACCGGGTGCCTTACCGAATAACCAGACAAATTCATATATGCCTCAATTTATCCTTATTCCACAATTCGGACAAGTTCGCCATCGGACAGAAAATTCTGCCCCTGGCTGACTACAAGGTCTCCAACTTCAAGACCATATGCGACTTCGATTAGCCTTTCCGTTTCCATCCCCAGAAAAATCTCCCGGCGCCAGGCGATGTTATCCTCGTCCACAACAAACACAATCCAGGAACCCTGGGTGTTAATTGCCGCTTCCCTCGGAATAAGCGGTACATCCTCCCGCGTATCGGTAATAAGGCTGACTGTGGCGAACATCCCCGCCCTGATCCTTTGATCCATGGGGCCCTGGAAGCGCAGGCTTATGCGCAGCGTCCGGCTAACCGGATCAAGCACGGGGCTGACTTCATCAACCACCGCGTCAAAAGCCTCGCCCGGAAGAGCCTCCAGGAAAACCTTGGCGCTAAGTCCCCGCTGGGCCGCGTTACTGAAACGTTCCGGCACAAAGGTTTCTACAACGAGAGTGGAAAGATCCCCCACTACCAGAATCGGGGTTTGAGTTGAAACTGTATCTCCTCTGTTGACCGGCCTTGAAAGGATGGTTCCGGCTATGGTTGATGTAACCGGACTTTCCATAAAAACCTGGCCGGGTCTGGAAGGATCCACCATGGCGACCACTGTCCCCCGGTTCACGTTATCGCCCACCTGTAAAAAGGTTGAGCTTATTCTTCCCCCTACTGTAGGAAAAATGGAGACCTGGTTCATAGCAAGCACGTCCCCGTTAATTACCACATTGTTTTCTATGGTTCCCGTCTCTACGGCCGTTACCCGAACCACCGTAGCGATCCTGGCGCTGCCCCTCTGTCCGCCCTGCCCTCCTATTAACGGGCCTTCCTGTGCGGCAAGAAAGGGGATATATGGCCGGATTCCAAAACCAACTATGATCAAAATCAATAAGACTATTACTGTCGTTACTATTAGACCGGGTCTTGGCTTTTTTTTATCTTTTAAATTTATTTTCACAAGATGCCCCTTACAGGTACTTTCCATTCAACGGCCAGGGCCCAACGATCCATATATTAAAATGTAGTTTCTGTCCATAAAGTTACAGGTTTGTTTTACCTATTACTTCATTATAATGTATCTCTGTCAAAGTATCAATTTGCCAATAGTCCTGCAGCCAGGGCAGGGACGGAAATAAAGGTACCTATTGAACTGCCCAGGGAGGAGAGAAAGAAAACCAATAGGGCCCGGGTTATGCGGTTACGGTAAAAACTCCTTAGGGTTCCCACGTCATCAATGATGGTCTCGGTGTCCCCTACCCTGGGCTTTCTTATAGTAGCTTGAACGATGCCGGAAAAAATCCCCACACCAACAAAGGGAACCATGGTTGTTATGGGGGCGCCAAAAAAGGAGACCAGTATTGCAAGGGGATGGGCCAGGGCGATTATTGCTCCAAGAGCTGCAAGGGATCCATTCCACAAAATATAGGTTATCAGCATGGAAAGGCTCATGCCGGCGCCCCCCCTGATAAAACCGAATACCAGAAGAAGGATTATTATCAGGGGCAAAATGAAGGGCAGCGCCTTTGAAAGCAGGCCCTTTGGGGGGATGGTATTAAGAGCCGAGACATCGTCGCTGCTTTCACCGGCGGCAATTTTTTCTAGATGGGCCTTCATGCCCTGCATGTGTCCGGCGCCAATCACCGCGACTATCCGCCTGGCGGAGTAATTATTGGCGCTGGACCAGATTTTCGCCGCCAGGTATCGGTCCCTCTCGTTTATGAGGGTTTCCTTGACTTCCGGCAGGTAGGCGGCAAGTTCGTTCATCATGCCGTCCAGTTCGCTGCGCTGCTTAAGATCTTCTATTTCCTGGGCGCTTAGTTTTTCGGTACTAAAAGCACTGGCAAGAAGGGTCGCAAGGAGCTTGTTTTTGCTCCAGAACCCGCAACCGGCCCAGGCCCTTCGAAGGGTCTTCTCCAGCTCCCGGTCGCAAAGGGCGTGGGGAATGCCAAGTTCCCTGGCAATATCCAGAGCGACTTTCATTTCCTCGCCCGGCTTTACACCCAACGCCGCTCCCATGCGGCGCTGAAAACCGGCAAGTACCAGGTTTGCCATAAGAAGAAAACCCTTGCCCTCTCTGAAAACGTTGACTACGTTCAGTTTTTCCCAGTTTTCCTTTTGGGTCAGGGATGCGTAACGGGCTTCATCCAGTTCAACGCAGATCAGATCCGGTTTTTCGTCCCGGATGATCCTGCTGACCTCGTCAATACTTTCCTGGGAGACATGGGCGGTGCCGATAAGGACAAATTCCTTCCCATTAAGGCTCATGGTTGTTCTGGTATCGCTCATACTGACTCCAAGTTGAAAAATCGCGGCTAAAAGGGCTTTATGTTCCGGTCAGTCAATATCCAGTCTATTAAGCGAAATTCGGGAATTGACCGTGCATTTAATTCATAGGCCATAAGTAAGTACCTGTTCGCCACATTTGGATTGCCACGAACCTCGTAATACATGGCCATGTAAAAGAGCATTTGGGCTTTCAAGGTATCGTTCGTCTCACTGTCTATACGGATTAGCATATCGGTTTCTCCCTGGAAATTTCTGACCGTAAGATCGTGAAAAAGCCGGAACATATACCATTGCAGGGTGTCCCTGGGGACTCTGTTAAACATCTGGCCGATAAATGCCCTGGGAGCGGTGATATCTTCCAGGCGCATCCAGCATATCGCGGCCAAAAGGGCGTAAAGATGTTCATTTTGAGCCCGTCTGTAGGCTTCTGTAAAGGCATTTCTGGCCTCTTCCCACTGCCCTGTTCGCATTTTATGGAGTCCCAATCCTTCAAAAGCGAAATAATAGTCCGGCCGCAGCCTACTTAGAGTCTCATAATCACTCATGGCACCGTCAAGGTCGCCAAATTCGTCTTTTAGGCCAGCTGAATAAACGTATGCAAGGAATTCTCCGGGGTTGATCTCAATTGCCCGGTTGAACTCCTCCAGGGCCGGGGCCCTTCTGTTCATTTCCAAAAGAAGGTTTCCACGGTCAATGGCTGTCCAGTAATCATTGGGCTCTATTCTTTTTGCCTCATTTAGATCCTCCAGAGCCAATATAAGGTGCTGCCTTCCACGGTAGAACCGGGCCCTTTCGGTTCTGGCCTCTGCGTTGTCAGGGTAAAGCTGCACGGCCTGGCTGTAGTACTGCTCCGCGTCTTCCCACTCCCGGTTCATGCGAAAAGCCCGGCCCAGCCCCAAAAGTGCCCCCATATTTTCCGGCTCTGCGGTCAAGGCCCGGTGAAAAAAGCCGGCTCCCTGCCTGATGTTCCGGTTAGCCAGTTGTATATTGCCCAGGGCAACCAGGGCCTCTGCGTTTTCCGGCTCAATCGAAATAATCCGCTCCAGAGCCGTTTGTTGCTGCCTTGTCCTTCCCAAAACGCTCTCTATAGCGGCAAGTATATGAAGGGCATCGGTGTTTTCCGGCTCTTGGACGCTAATATTTTCCACGATGACCCTGGCTTCGTCGAATTTCCCGGCAGAACTCAGCACTGATGCCTCAAGGAGCCTTAATTGGGAGCTATCTCTGTATGGGTAGGTAATCTCATCGAAAAGGACTATGGCCTGATCGTATTCGAATAGCGAAAGATGCTCGACTATTTGGATCAATATGGTCTCTGTTGCGTCCGTTTGGCCTTCAAATTCCGCCTGGGCAACTTCGTCCGGGACAAGCATCTGTGCCCACAGGGTCAAAGATAAAAGCGCCGCAACAAAAAAAACTCTTTTTCTTCGCATATATATCATACATCCCAATATTGTTTTTGTTACTATCATTATAATTTGCTTGCATAAACAAGTAAAGGCGGTATAGAATATCGTCTCCGATTATTACAAAGATTTTTTCTTTTGGTCATTGTTGACAGATTGTGGAAAACTTTGTATGTTTTTGACCTTTGAGTAGCTTAAAAGGGGACTTCTGATAGGCATCTGGACACAGGAAAATTTTCGAATAATGTGGAAAACTAATTCCTTATATTATAAGGAATTAGCAAATATTATTAACAATCGTTAAAAAACGGAACATACAGAAGTTTTGTTTTTTTGATTTTGGAGTTTTATGGGCGTGTCTTTTTTTGTGGACAACTTGTTGAAAACCAGATGGGAATCCGCATATGGACGAGTGTAACTATAGAAATGCCTGGGATGAGTCCCTTTCCCTGCTTAAAAACGAGCTGGGAGACGAGGAATATGCCAGATGGTTTAGTAGACTGGAGTATGTCCGGTCGGAAGACACCGTAATCTACGCCTTAGCCCCATCAGTTTTCTTTTTGGAGATGTTCAGCCCAAAGTATTTACCCCAGTTAGTTGATAAAATAGGGGCACTAACCGAAAAAAGCCTTCAAATAAGCCTGGAAGTCCCAAAAAATGGCGGGGAAACCGAAAAAACCAAGAATCAGGAGCCATCAATATCTGAAAAAAACACAAAAAAAGCCGGAAAAGTACCAGGAATCAGCGATGGAGCCAAAAATTCTTCCAAGGAAACCGAAACAGAGAAAAAAAAGGCCCATCCTCTCCTACAAGAGGAGTATACTTTTGACACTTATGTGGTGGGTGAAATTAATAACTATGCCTTTAACGCCGCTTCCGCAGTAGCCAGAAACCCCGGAAACTCCAAAATCTACAATCCCTTGCTTATATATGGGGGAACCGGGCTTGGAAAAACCCACCTTATGCAGGCCATAGGCCACTATATGCACCAAAACAGCGATCTCAAAATTCTCTACATAACCGGTGAAGGTTTTGTGAGTGAATTTGTAGAGATTGTAGGACTTGGCCCAAAAAATAAGGACGCCTTTGCCAAAAAATACCGGAACGTAGATGCCCTGTTGATTGACGACATTCATACTATTACCACCCATGCTATAGCCACCCAGAACGAACTGTTTTATACGTTTGAAGCACTTTCAAACAAGAAAAAGCAGATGGTTTTTACCTGCGACAGGCCCATTACAGAGCTAAAATGGATGGCCGACCGTCTAAAATCCAGGTTTACAAGCGGATTAAGCGTAGAGCTGCTTTTGCCCAAATATGAAGAACTTATCGCTATTTTAAAGAAAAAAGTTGAACTAAAGGGAATAGAGTTAAAAAAGAAAATAGTTATTTCTGATGAAATCATAGATATGATCATTAAGAATATTTCGACCAATGTCCGTGATATGGAGGGGGCCCTGAACAAGCTAATGAGTTATGCTGCTCTGCTTAATAAGCTGGTTACCCCGGAAATAGCCCAAAGGGAACTAAAGGACACATTTGCGGATCCAAAACAGGGCAATTTGTCCATGGAAATAATTCTTCGGATAGTGGCCGAAGATCGCCATCTTACTCCAAACGATCTGAAAGGGAGAAAAAAAAGCGCGGGCATTGTCAGGCCCAGACAAATCGCCATGTACCTTTGCCGGGAACTGACTGAACACTCCTTGACCGAAATTGGCCAGGCTTTTGGAGACCGGGATCACTCTACAGTTCTCCATTCATGCCGGATTATTGAAGAAGAAAGCCGTTCTGATACAAATTTATACTCAACTTTAGAGAGACTTAAGAGAACTATCAAGGAATATAATGTAAAATAGCGTGTATTACCGGTTATCATCCGGTGGAAAAGTAAAGTATAGTAAAAGGAGGATGTGGAAACTGTTAATGAGCATGAAAAATAATCGTATTTTTCCTAAGCTTATTAATTGCTTAACTGTTTGTTATTTAACAAATTAAGCAACTTATCCACAATTTTATGTCCTTATTACTACTATTACTATATATATATATAATATAATAAGAATGGAGAAGAACAATGAAGTTTAACTGTGAACGAAGCGTATTGATTAAAGAAACAGCAATCGCAAACGAGATAATAGCGTCAAAAAACGCTATATCAATACTTTCCAATTTTTACTTTGAAGCAGAAAATGGAAGTCTTAATATTAAGGCTACAGACATGAAAGTAAATTTTGAAACCAAGGTTCCGGTTGAAGTATTGGAACCAGGAAGTGTGACGGTATACGGAGATAAGTTCTATGGGATACTCAATTCGATTCCTGATGGAGAAATGGAATTTGAGCAAGTTGATGGCAAGATAAACATAAAAACAAAGGTTAAAAAAGCCAAGTTTCAGTTAAAAAGTATTGCCTCGGATAAGTTCCCTGAATTCAGTGCCAGCGGTAAGGAGTTTTTTGAAATTCCAATCCGGGATTTTAAAGAGATGATCCAGGAAACCATTTTTGCCATATCCGATGATGAAACACGTTACTTTATGAACGGAGTATTCTTTGAGAAGGCAGGTAATAAATTTATCATGGTAGCCACTGATGGCCGCCGCCTTGCCTACATAGAAAAAGATGCAGCGGCAGGCATAGAAGATTTTTCGGGAATCATCATTCCTCCAAAAATACTCAACATAGTACTTAAACGCGCCGGGGACGAGGGAATGGCTAAAATTTCCGTAACGGATAAAACCATTTTTATTCAGTTCGGCTCTTATAAACTTTCGTCTGTATTGATCGACGGGCAGTTTCCCAATTATCGCCGGGTTATACCGGAAAACCAAACAAATAGTTTTATAGTTAAGCGTTTGGAAATGCTGGATGCTTTAAAACGGGTGTCTCTTCTTGTTGAACAAAAATCCCACCGGGTATACCTGGGACTTTCCAATGGGACTGCCTCGATTTACTGCGAAGAAAACGATATAGGTAATGCCAAGGAAGAAATTAGCTGCCAGTACGAAGGAGAAGACCTTTCGATCGCCCTTAACTATCGCTATCTTGAAGAACCCTTTAAGGTAATGAGTGAAGAAGAAGTAAGTATACTTTTTAACGATCCCAACAAGACCATAACCATTAAGCCTGTTCCGGAGAAGGACTTTTTCCACATCGTCATGCCCATGCAGCAGGATTAGGGAAACGGTAGTTTCCCGCGCTTTTTGCCGTGGCCTTTGCCCATCTTAGAACCGTAGCTTTTCGCAACCTGTTTGACGCGGAAGTAGACATTCGGGGAAAAGAAATATTTATCGTGGGTGAAAATGGTCAGGGAAAATCCAACTTTCTGGAAGCCCTTTATTTCTGTTCTTATGCCTCATCTTTCCGCGGATGCAAGGACAGGGATCTGGTTCGAAACGGCGAAAGGGACTGCTCCGCTTCGCTGTCCTTTGATAAATCAATTGATATATCAACCTATGATTCTATACATAGAAACGTAAGTGTGACCTACAGGGACGGCAAAAAAAACATAAGCCTGGACGGAAAGCGGATCGAAGATCGCAAGGAACTTCTTTCGGTGGCCCCGGCCATCGTCCTTTGCCACGAGGACATGGAGTTTGTCGCCGGTACACCGGAAAGGCGCCGCTGGTTTTTTGATCAGTGCCGAAGCCTTTGGGATCACCTGTACCTGGATGACCTGCGCAAGTACCGGCACATACTCAAAAGCCGTAATGCCCTGTTCCGGGATGCCCAGAGCCGGACAGGCAGGGCGAACAGGGTGTCGATGGGCGAAATCACAGCCACCCTTGATGCCCTGGATCCCCTGCTTGCCCAGTACGGCCTGGAACTTGGCACCAAGCGGCGAAAAACCGCAGAGGAATTTTCCCTTGTCTTTGAACCCCTGTACCGGGAGATTTCCGGCATAGCCGGTATCGGCGTTAAGTACCTTCCATCCTGGAAGAAAGAGAGCCTGGACGAAATCATCGCCCAGCTTGCCGAAAGGCGGGAAGCGGACTTTTCACTCGGCCTTTCCCTTTCCGGTCCGCACCGGGACCGCTACGTTTTTACCAGGGACGGGGAGGATTTTTCAGAGAAGGCTTCCACGGGGCAAAGGCGCTTGCTGGCCCTGCTGCTCCGCATTGCCCAGGCCAGGCTTTTTACGGAAAAGACCGGCAAGAAACCGGTGCTGCTTCTGGACGATGTGCTTCTGGAACTGGACGGGGAGAAAAGGCGGCGGTTCATCTCGGTTCTGCCCGAATACGAACAGGCCTTTTACACCTTTCTTCCGGAGGAACCCTATGAAAGCTACCGCAAATCAGATACCATTGTGCTTTATATGCAGTCCGGGCAGATAATCAAATGAGCGGAATAAAAAGAGCCGGTGATATTATCACCGAATTATTCAGGGAGCGCTTTGGCCCGGACTTTATGGAAAATGCCCGCCAGAGCGCCGGGCTCTTTTCATCCTGGACCCAGATCCTTACAGAGGTCTGGTCCGGCACCGAGGACATTCCCCCGGCCGCTGCCCACTCCCGGATCAGGGAACTTGAGCGGGGCCAGCTTCAAGTAGAGGCGGATCATCCCGGCTGGATTCAAATTCTGCAAACAAAGCAGGAAGCCATACTTTCGGCCCTTCAACGTAAATACCCTGAACTGGATATCAAGAGCATCTCTTTCAGGCTTAGCCGCGGGCCTATTGGGAATAGTTAAGGTTGACTCTTTGTTTCTATAAGGTTTATAATGATTATTTATAAGGTTATAGGGGCAAGGAGTTTAAATAATGCCTGGAATTCGCAAGCGCGGTGAGGAAATTAGACATTTTATTCTTGAAAATATCGCTGAAAACAGAAGTATAGCCGTATTGACATCGCATAAATTTAGTATCTCGTTACCGGCAGTTTATAAACACATTGACAGGCTTGTATCAGAAAACCAAATAGTCAAAAAAGCCGAACGGTATGTTCTTAAGTCCAAACAGCATAAGTACACTTACAATATAGAAGAAAATTTATCCGAAGACACTGTTTGGGAAAAAGACATAAAAAAACATTTCGCAAATGTTCCAAAAAATGTCTGGAATATCTGGGCTTATGGGTTTCTTGAGATATTTAATAATGCAATAGATCATTCCAAAGGAAAGAAAATCACCGTAATCATAAACGAAAACAGGGTATTTACAACAATATCTATACTGGATGATGGAATTGGCATTTTTAATAACATTAAAAACGGTTTTAAGTTAATAGACGAAAAAGATGCTCTGCTTGAATTGGCAAAAGGAAAGCGCACAACCGATAAAACACGGCACTCGGGACAAGGAATCTTTTTTACTTCCAAAGTCTTTGATGTTTTTTATATAACTTCCAATAACTTGACTTACGGAATGAATCCGCATGGTAATCGAACAGACAGGAAAAAATCATCTACTTTGGTTAATATGGGGTTGAATAATAACAGCAGCAAAATACTTAAAGAAGTTTTTGATGAATTCTCTACGGAAATACCCGGCGATTTTGATAAAACTGTTATTCCTTTACATCTTGCAAGCAGCGCCGATTTAGTATCCCGCTCACAAGCTCGCCGAATTTTAAGCGGACTGGAATTATTCAAAGAAGTTATTCTGGATTTTAATTGTATTGAATACATAGGTCAGGCTTTCGCAGACGAAATTTTCCGTGTATTCAAAAACATGAATCCAAACACATCAATAACAGCACAAAACGCAAATGGGGAAGTCCTTTACATGATAAATCGCGCCGTAAACACAAAGCTCTAGTGTCTAGTCTTAATATTACGGGTATACTCCAACCATGACTCCCTACAATAACTGCCTGCTCTGTCCCCGGCGCTGCGGCGTAAATCGTACGGCGGGGCAGCTGGGCCTTTGCGGTGAAACGGCGGCCCTGCGGCTGGGCTTTGCGGGGATACACAGGGGGGAGGAGCCGCCACTAAGCGGGGCTGGGGGCTCGGGGACGATTTTTGTCAGCGGCTGCAACCTGGGCTGCGCATTTTGCCAGAACTTCCAGGTCTCGCAGGAGGGCATGGGCCGCCTTGTCAATACCGAAGAGTTTGCGGAGATTTGCCTTGCCTTACAGGATAAGGGCGCGGAAAACGTCAACATTGTTACAGGGAGCCACGCTGCCCCGGCCCTTGCCCAGGGGCTTGGAGCGGCCCGGGAGCGGGGGCTTGGTATACCGGTGCTTTGGAATTCATCCGGCTACGATGGAATGGAAACCCTGGCAATTCTGAAAGACCTTGTCGATGTATACCTGCCCGACCTTAAGACCCTGGACAAAGGCCTTGCAGCCAGGTTTTTCAGGGCCCCGGACTATCCGGAACAGGCAACGGCGGCGATCCTCAAAATGATGGAATACAGGGGAACGCCGGTTTTCAACGATGACCAGTTTTGTACCATGACTTCTGGAGTGATGATCCGCCATCTGGTTATCCCCGGCCACCTGGAAAACACTCGGCAGGTCCTGGCCTGGTTCGCCGAAAATTGCCACGGTAGCAGCCGGGGCAACAGCCGAGGCCGCGCCCTGCTTTCGCTTATGACCCAGTATACCCCGGTAAAGTCGTCCAAGGTTCAAACCGAAATACCAGGCCGCTTTCTTTCTTTGAGCGAATACGAGGCGGTTCTTTTAATGCTGAACGAATTTGGAATAGACGATGGGTTTTGCCAGGAACTGGTAACTGGCTCGGACTGGCTTCCGGACTTCAGGCGGCGGAACCCATTTTCTTCGGAACTTTCGGTTTCCGTCTGGCACTGGGCAGTACATTGAACAGCGTCAGGTAAACAAATATACTAGGTAAATGGACGCACTAGGCTATTACAACGGAAAATGGGGCCCTCTGGACGAGATGACCGTGCCAATGAACGACAGGGCCTGTTACTTCGGCGATGCGGTCTACGATGCCGCCGTTGCGGCAAACGGGGTGATTTTTACCCTGGACGAGCACGTAGACCGGTTTTTTCACAGCGCAAATCTTTTAGAGATAGAGCTTTCCTGCACAAAAGAGGAACTTAAAAAAACCCTTTACGAGATGCTGTCCAAGATGCCCAATGGCGAATTTTTTATCTATTGGCAGGCAAGCCGGGGAACAGGCCGGCGAGCGCACGAATTTCCCGCCGGGCCTTCCAACCTAATGGTCACGGTAAAGTCCATTACCCTTAAAGACTTTTCCAAAAAAATAAAACTTATCACCGCAGAAGATACACGCTTTCTTCACTGCAACATTAAGACCATCAACCTGATTCCTAACATCATTGCCTTTCAGCGGGCCAACGAAGCGGGCTGCCATGAAGCGATACTGCACCGGGGCGAAATAGTGACAGAAGGCACCCGCAGCAATGTTCACATCATCAAAAACGGAAAGTTTATCACCCACCCGGCGGACAACTTTATCCTCCGGGGCGTGGCCCGCGAGCACCTAATCCAGGCCTGCCACAGGCTGGAAATACCGGTGGAGGAGCGGGAATTCACCCTTGCGGAACTGTTTGACGCCGACGAGGTGCTTGTTTCCAGTACCAGCACCTTCTGCCTTTCCGCCGATACGGTTGACGGAAAGGGCGTAGGGGGAAAGGCAGTGGAACTATTAGGCAAGATTCAGGCAGAGGTAATAGGAGAGTTCGTCAAAGCGACCGGGTATAAAAGGTAGTGTCTACCGCCGGCTCCGGGCAATAAGAATAAGCCTGAGTAAACTCATGATTGCGGTCAGGGCAGAGGCCACGTATGTCATCGCCGCGGCACTGAGAACCTTTTTCGCCCCTTCAAGTTCTTGCTGTGTAAGCACATTGCTGTCTCTAAGGTTCGCCAGGGCCCTGGAGGAGGCGTTAAATTCCACCGGCAGGGTAATCAGGTAAAAAGCCACCGCCACGGTAAAAAGTACAATTCCTATGTTAAAGATCAGCATCCCAATTGGGTTTTCCATGTACCAGGTCATGAATAATCCCCCCATGGCCATGATGGGCCCAAAACGGGAGCCTATATTTGCCGTGGGTACCAGGGTACTTCGAAGGACGAGGGGGCCGTAACCTCTGGCGTGCTGGATGGCGTGGCCTGCCTCGTGGGCCGCCACACCCAGGGCCGCGATGGAGGGCTGGGCGTAAACCGGCTCCGAAAGGCGCAGGGTTTTGTCCCTGGGGTCGTAGTGATCCGTCAGGGAGCCTTTGACAGACTCAACGGCCACATCGTTTATGGAGTTGGTTTTTAATATCAGCATTGCCGCGTCCCGCCCGTTCATGTTTTTGGAACTGCGTATTTTGGAATACTTTGCAAATGTGGACTTTACCTTGAACTGGGCGTACATGGAAAGAGCCATGGCCGGAAGCACCAGTAACAGAAAGTATTGATCGATAAACATATTATTCTCCTTAAGCCAGCCGCAAGAACTGGCGGGGTTGTTGATGCAAATTTCCTTTTCAGTGTATCCCAGATGAGCATAGCTATTCAAGCAATCTTAATGTTTCACGTGAAACATTGTTTCATGTGAAACAGTTACCCCCAAAAAAGGCTGCCTGGAGGAGGTTTCCAGGCAGCCAGTTGGAGGATTTATCTGAAGAACGGTTTTACGCGTCTCAGAACCGGATTGTAAGATCGACGTAAATTACGTTGTTAAACACAGCGTCTGCATTACTGCCGGCCACACTGTAATAAAACGAATCGCCGATTTCTAAACTCGTTCTGGGATCCAGGTTGAACTTTATGGAAGGACGGGCGTTAACTACATACCTGTCGCTGTCATAATTTGCCGTAAATGCCCTGCGGTGATAATCTACGCCGCTCTGCTGGCCGCCCATAAAGTAGGTCAGGTCAAGGCGGGGAACCAGTCCTCCATCGTTAAGCGCGTAGCTTATCCAGGGATTAAAGCGAAGGGCAAGGTCATTCGCCGCATCGGAGCCTGTGGGGGTATTCCTGATGTACTGGGCGGCGTTAAGGCCGATAGACAGATCACCAAGACCGTAGGCAAGGGTCTGGTAAATGCTGGTCTCTCCGGTATCGCCGAATTCGTCCACCCTGTTGAGCTGCGCCACTATTACGGCGGTCAGGTTGTTAACTGCCAAAAGGCGGAGTGATGCCAGTGCCTGGGCGGTCTGGGTGGCGCTGTTTCCCGGGGCCTCGTTGGCGGGGCGGAAACTGCCCATGAGCCGGAACAGACCAGGTGCGGTGTAAGCCAGGTTAAAGGTGTATTTGGCCTCGTCCAGGGCAAACTGGGTGGGGAGTACAGGCAGGATATTGTTGCTGCCGCTGCCCGCATAGGACGCCAAATAAGCGCCAACGCCCAGGTCCAGGCCCGAAACCGGAGTAGCCCTGAGTAAGAGGCCGGTGCCTTCTGTGTTATCATCGTCGAATATGACGTCGCCGGATACCCAAACACCGTCATCCACCAGGCCGGCCTTGATTGTGAACATATCCAAGAGCCTGACCCAGCCGTAAGCAAACGAAAGAATGGCGCCGCTGCCGGAATCTGTCACGGCTCCGGTACCCTGTAACTGAAGGCGGAAGTCCGCTCCACCGGTCTGAGCCTCGTTGATATAGCTTCCGTTCAGCCTAAAGCGGCCCATGAAGCGCTCTGAATCAACACCGTAGACCATCAACTGGGGATCGTCGTTGTCTTCCTCGTTAGACATCCACAAGCCAAGACCGCTGTTCATATAACCGCTAAGCCTTAGTTCCTGGGAAAAGCCAAACGTTGCTGCAAACGCAGCGATAAGAACGATACAAAAAATTCTCTTCATCTTTAACTCCTTAAAATAGGTTTTGTGTATCATCATTCGCCTGTGTTAAGGAGTTATCAGGAAACAGTTATTTTTTGGTTAGTTTTACTGAATTACATTTGCCAAAGAGCGGTAAACGGGATGGCAAGTAAGTTTTTTCCAAATTCAATAACTTTTTCGCCCGAGTACAGAACTATCCCTTTTGCAAATTTATCCGGAAGGGCATTCTGCAAGAAGCGGATATGTCTGAAATCTTCGGGCATGACAGTATGGGACGCCTTTACTTCAATAGCCAGAAGGCTTCCGTCCCTTTTCTCTATTACAAAATCGATTTCCTTTAAGTCGCTTGTCCGAAAGTGATAAATCATTCCATCGTCCATCAGGGCCAATTGTTTTTTTAATTCTGTTACAGCAAAATTCTCAAGGACAAAACCGTATGCGATTGGATTTTTGGTTTTGATTTCTGCGGGTGTTAAACCGAGGATATGGCACAGCAACATTGTATCGTTGAAGTATATTTTAGGCGATTTAACAAAGCGTTTTTCCAAATTCTTAAACCAGGGTGGCAGTAAAAACGTCAAAAAAACGCCGTCAAGCAGAGTCCTGTAACGCTTGAGTGTCGGCTGGGAAGTTTTAACGACTCCAGCCAAATCAGCCTCATTAAGAAGGCTGCCGGTACGCCCTGCCAAAATTGAAAGAAGATGCGGCAATAGTTCGATTTTGTCAATGTCACTAAGGTTTTTTACATCCCTTTCCATAAGTGTTGAAATATAACTCTGGCACCACTGAGTCTTATTTTTTACATCCAGCGAAAGTTTTGGAAAGGTAGCTTTGGAAACAACATTAGGAAAATTAAACTCCGAAAACGTATCAGGAATATCCGGCTTGGCCTTAAACATTTTGTTTAAAAAGTTTGAAGGATTTCCAAAAATTTCTGCCGATGAAAATGGGTACATGGTTCGGACATACATACGTCCCACAAGCGCTTCCGACAACTTTGGAAACAACATTAGATCTGCCGATCCTGTCAGCAGGAATTTCACCTTCTCTTTCTTCCGGCGAACTTCATCTATTTTCTTTTTCAGCGCAAGAAAGGAATTCGGAACATGCTGTATTTCATCCAGAATCACCAAGCCTTCCGTAACGCCGTTAAAGGCCGTGCCCGGAGAGATAATTTCCGCAGCTCGAACCGTTACATCGTCAAAAGTGACATGGGTGGTTTTTTTGTAGTTTTCCGCAAAAGCTTCGACAAAAGTGCTTTTCCCCGCCTGCCTGGGGCCATTGATGAAAACGGCTTCGATATCTTTAAAGTCTTCGACTACAAGCTTTGCGATGTTTCTTTGAATAAGACCTGCCATTTTACCCCCTTGATGGTTCTTGCAAATATAACACTAGTCTTATAGAAATTATAATGTTTATGTGTAATATTTGCAAGAGACCTGTTTGATGTTTTTGGGTAAAGGCCGTCATTTAACCAAATTTTAACAATTCCGTAATCATTTTTTAACAGAAGATGGGCAGTCTGTGGGCATCTTTTCTAGAAAGGAGTTTCTTAATGAAGAAAATAATAAGCGTTTTTTTGGCCCTTGCTCTGGTAGCTGTTTTTTCATCTTGCAGACGGACTGATTCTGCCTCTGGCCAGACAATTTCCGTAGGAGGCTCCACTTCCGTGACCCCCCTGATGGAACTGTTCCAGGAAGAGTATGCAAATGTCCGTCCCAACGTAACCATTACCGTCAGCGGTACCGGTTCAGGGGACGGTATTACGGGATCAGCCAGCGGAATTTACGATATTGGTATGTCCAGCCGTGAATTAAGGCCCGCCGAAATCGGAACCGGTCTTGAGCCCATAGTTATTGCCATCGATGGTATAGCGCTTATCATTAACAACTCCAGCCCCATCAGCAACCTGTCTATGGACCAGGTCAGGCGTATTTACACCGGCTCCATCAGCCGCTGGGAACAGCTTGGCGCGGCAGCCAATGGCAAGACCGGAGGCATTGCGGTAATTTCCAGGGAGCCAGGTTCTGGAACCAGAGGCGCCTTTCAGGAAATTCTTGACTTCACCGACGCTCACCTTGTTGCAAACGCGGTTATTCTGGACGGAACAGGGGCCATCAGGTCTACGGTGGCAGGAAACCCCGATGCCATTGGTTACATTTCCTCTGGATCGATAAATGATTCGGTAAAGGGCCTTAACATTGACGGTGCGGCTCCCACAGAGGCGAATATAAGGAACGGCTCTTATAGAATTGCCCGGCCCTTCATTCTGATTGTAAGAAGGGGCGTTCCCCCAACACCCGCCGCCCAGGCCTTTTTGGATTGGACAATGGGCTCCCAGGGCCAGGCGATTGTCGCGAGGAACTGGGTTAGTGTAAACTAGAACTAAGTGCTGCTTCCTCGCCGTATAACCGATATTATTTTTGCATGGCTCTTCAGGGCCTTCTCCCTTACGGGAGCTGTTGCCCTGGGGGCCATTGTTGTTTTTATCTTTATCCAGGGGGCCGAGCCCTTTTTCTTTCCGACAGCCAAAAACCTGCGCCTGGTTGTCGAGAGATTTGACAGCGTCACCGTAAACGGTCAGGTCTACGAAAATCACCATGGTTTTATTGAACTGCCCTGGGATACCAGAACCGTTAATATTGAATTTATTAACCGGGGCGAAGAACGCAGCTTAACTTTCAACCTGTCCCCCACTGGAAATTACCATACGACAGTGCTTCTTCCCATTGAAGCCGGAGACGGCACAGTTAGCTTCCCCGACGCCAGCACGCTTTCCGTAAGTTATCCGGGAAGCATAGCCGGTATTAATCAAAGAATTCACATTATATTACCAGAACCCCCTTACAGTATTTTCAAATTCATTGCAGGCAGGGACTGGTTTCCTACAGACCACAAGGTCTACGGTATCTTGCCCATGATCCTGGGCAGCATCCTTGTCTGCATGGGCGCGCTTCTTTTGGGGGTGCCGGTGGCGATTCTCTGCGCCCTTTTTATGTCCGAGTTTTTGCCAGGTAAACTGGCAAGCATTTTCCGGGGGGGCGTTGAGTTACTGGCGGGCATTCCATCGGTGGTTTACGGCTTTTTCGGCCTAATGGTAATTGTGCCCTTTATCAAAAATACCTTTCGCGTCCCATCCGGAAGCAGCTTTCTTGCGGCGGTGATTGTTCTTTCTGTCATGATCCTGCCTACGGTCATTGCCGTGTCGGAAAAATGCCTAAAGGCAGTGCCCCGTTCCAGGCGGGAAGCATCCCTGGCCGTGGGAGCGAGCAAAATGCAGACCGCCTTCCACGTGGTTCTACCCCACGCCAGGTCGGGGGTGTTGGCGGCGATTATTCTGGGCTTTTCCCGTGCGGTGGGCGAAACCATGGCGGTAATTTTGGTGGCGGGAAACTCGCCCCAGATGATCACAAACCCCCTGCAAAGTGTAAGAACCCTAACCGCCACCATAGCCCTGGAAATGGGTTACGCCGCAGAAAGGCATGCGAGCATACTCTTTTCGGTGGGGGTGGTTCTTTTGGTAATGGTCTTTTTCCTGAACGGCCTTGTCCTCTTTTTGCGCCGCCGGGGGGGAGGAGAAGACGATGAATGAGCGAAAAAATTCTCTTAAAAAGCGGAAAGCTGCCGACGGCTTCCTTTACGGCCTTATGGTCTTTGCCTCTGTTGCAGTTGGGGCAGCCCTTGTCGGGATTGTCGTCTATATACTTGCTCAGTCGGCCGGAATGTTAAAATTTTCCACGGTTTTTGGACCAGCCGCAAATAGCTTTCTTCCCATGATTGTTGCCACCTTATTTACCGTAGTGGTGTCCCTTAGCCTGGCCCTGCCCGTTGGGATCATGACAGCGATTTTTCTTAACGAGTATGCGCGCAAGTCGAGACTTAGCCGCATCATTGGCCTTGCCATTGATACACTGGCGGGAATCCCGTCGATAGTGTACGGCCTTTTTGGGCTTTTGCTCTTTGTCCGTATTTTCAATCTGGGACAGTCCATCGCTGCCGGGGGCCTTACCTTGAGCATCATGATCCTTCCGGTGATTATCAGAACCACCGAAGAAGCCCTTAAAACCGTGCCGGTTTCGTTCAGGGAAGGCTCCCTTTCCCTGGGGGCGACAAAGTATCAGACCATCCGCCATGCGGTTCTGCCGCCGGCCTTACCTGGAATCCTTACCGCGGCTATCCTTGCGGTAGGAAGGGTTGTGGGGGAATCCGCGCCGGTACTGCTTACAGTCGGGATTGCCCTTCATCTTCCCCGCACGATCTTTGAGCCTGGCCGCACCCTGACCATACACCTGTATTACCTGACCAAGGAGGCCATTAACCCGGACGATTTCGCCCTGGCCTTTACTGCTGCGGCGGTGCTGATCATACTGATACTTGTAATAAATACGGCAGTAAAGCTCATAGGCATGAGCTTTGGGCATACCGGGGAGAACGTAGACTGATGACAGAGAAACTTTTAGTAAGGGATCTAAACCTCTACTACGGCGAATTTCAGGCCCTAAGGAACATTTACTTTGATCTCAACAATAACGAAGCTGCGGCCCTTATCGGCCCGTCCGGCTGCGGAAAATCAACATTTATCCGTGTACTCAACCGCATGAACGACCTTATCCCCTCCTGCCGGATCACAGGAGAAGTACTCCTTGACGGCGAGGACATCCACGGCCCAATTGACGTAAGCGAACTGCGTACCAGGGTGGGGATGGTGTTTCAAAAGCCGAATCCCTTCAACATGAGCGTCTTTGACAACGTGGCGTATGGGCGGCGCATGCAGGGAATGAGGGACAAAAAACGCCTGGCGGAGCTGGTGGAACAGTCTTTGATCAAGGCAGCCCTGTGGGACGAAGTAAAAGACCGCCTGAAAAAATCCGCCCAGAGCCTTTCCGGCGGGCAGCAGCAGCGGCTGTGCATTGCCCGGAGCATTGCCATGTCCCCGGAGATTATTCTAATGGACGAGCCCACCAGCGCCCTTGACCCCATCGCCACCGGAAGGATCGAGGAACTAATCGGGGAATTAAAACGGGATTTCAGCATCATCATAGTTACCCACTCAATGAACCAGGCTGCCAGAATCAGTGACAGATGCGCCTTCTTTCTTTTGGGAGACCTGATAGAATATGAGGCCACGGCATCGGTGTTTACCAATCCCAAAGATAAACGCACCGAAGATTATATTTCCGGCCGCTTCGGTTAAGGGGGATTTATGCAGACGCGTGGAATGTTGCAGGAAGAGATGGCTAAAATCAGACGAGAGATCAGCTTTATGGCAGCAAAGGTAGAAGAGGATCTTGGAAAGGCGCTTAGCGTACTGCGGTCGGGCGGACCGGAACTGGCAAAAGAAGTCAAGGAAAACGGAAAAAACGTAGACGCCCTTCAGTTAAAAATTGAAGACATGACCCTGGTCTTAATCGCCACCCAGCAGCCCGTGGCACGGGATCTAAGGGAGCTGGTAATGGTTTTTAAGATCACCGCAAGCCTTGAGCGCATAGGCGATTACGGGGTGCACCTTGCCAAGGCAGCGGTAAGGTTTTCCCGCGAGCCTCCTTTCCGTTCCATTGAGCGAATCGAGCGAATGGCCGAAACCGGAAAGGAAATGCTCAAGGCCGCGATTAGCGCATACCTTAGCCAGGATGCAGATGCCGCAAGAAATACCGCGTTTTTGGATGAGGAAATAGACAAGGAGCATAAGGCCCTTACACGGGAAGTACTCGAACTTATGAAGGAAAAGCCGCAGCTCATCAAAGCCGCATCCAGGCTTCTTAAGCTTTCGGGCTTTATGGAACGCCTTGGGGATCATGTTACCAATATCTGCGAAGGGGTAATTTACATGGTCGAAAGCCACCACGAGGAATTAAACGATTAACACGGGGATAAAATGGGAACCGAGCGCATACTGATAATAGAAGACGACCCGGAGATACAGGAAATGCTCAAGCACGCATTTTCGCGGGAAGGCTGGAAGCTTATCCAGGCCAGTTCGGGCGAGGAAGGCCTTGAATACCTGCGCAGCTCCGGGGCCGATTGCCTTATCCTTGACATCATGCTTCCGGCAATGGACGGCTTTAAGGTATTGAAAAAAATCCGCGCCGACGGGAACTTTAGCGATCTGCCGGTTATAATCTGCACGGCGCGGGGAGACGAAGCCGACATAGTTTCCGGGCTGGAACTGGGCGCTGATGACTACGTGGTAAAGCCCTACAGCCCCCGCGTGCTTGCCGCACGTATCCGCACGGCCCTTCGGCGAAAGGAAGCCGCATCCGGAGACGAGGCGTCCCGGGAGAAAACCCTGCGCGCCGGGAAGCTTAGCCTTGATGTAGAGCGGCACACCGCGTTCCTTGACGAAAGGCCCCTGGATCTTTTTGCAACGGAGTTTGCGATCCTTGCGCATTTTATGAGCCACCCCGGCATTGTTTTCACCCGGCAGAAGTTAATAGCCGCCATCCGGGGCCCCGACTACCCGGTGACGGATCGTTCTGTGGATGTGCAGATACTGGGACTCAGAAAGAAACTAGGAGATTTTGGGGATATTATTGAAACCATCCGGGGCATAGGCTACCGGTTTAAAATGGATTGAGGACGTTATGAGAAGAATACTAAAAAATAATCTCCCCATTGTTGCCCTGGCAGTGCTGATTATATCCTTGTACTTTACAGCGGGAGTCCTTTTTTTTGCCAACAGGCAGTACAACGATATCAATACCAGAAATCTGGAAGAAGATGTCATGGTTCTACAGAGGTATACCCCTGCGGAAGTTTTTACAGATAGCAACGCGCTCATACTATGGACTGAGCGTGTTGCCAATTCAGGCATACAGACACGCTACCGTGTCACCCTTATCAATAGGGTCGGAGGGGTTATCTTTGACACCGGCGCTGAGGGCGCTGTCATGGAGAACCATCTTGATCGCCCGGAATTTCAGGACGCCGTAAGAACGGGGATGGGAACCGACCTAAGGCAATCTGAAACCCTGGGGCAGATCCTTATATATGCGGCAATAGCCATCCAGGAGCCCGAAGGCCAATTTGCCGGGGTTTTGCGTCTTTCCCAAACGGTTCCCGGTTTTTATAACCGCCTGCTTGGCCTGGCACTTCCTTTTATTGTTAGCGGCGTATTGATTATCATTGGAGCATGCACAGGCCTGTACTTTTTCTTCCGCCAGGATTCACGCTCCATAGAAAAAAATCTAAGTGCGGAACTGGAGGAAAAGACCCGTGAGCTTAAGGTAAAAACAGAAGAGGCCGAGACAGAAAGCCGCTGCCGGGAAGAAATTTTTAAAAGCATGTTCGAAGGGGTAATTGCCCTGGACTCAAATGCGAACATCATCCTTGCAAACCCCCGGCTCTGCTCCCTGTTTGGATTTGAAAAAAGTCAAGCTGCTCCGGACAATGTACGGGGAATGTCCCTTCTTGAATTCACCCGCTCGGCGGAGCTGGAAGAGGCGGCCAGAAGGGTTATAAATACAGACCAGCCCTGCGAACTTAGCTTTAAGCGCTATGTTTTGGGAACAGAGCAGCACTTTCAGGTTTACGCCGCCCCCTTGAAGGCGCTTCCCGGCGGAAGGGGCAGCGGCGTGGTTATGGTGTTAAGGGATATCAGCCGCCTGGTCAAGCTGGAACAGGTCCGCAAGGATTTTGCCGCCAATGTTTCACACGAACTGCGTACCCCCATCCAGGTGATAAAGGGATTTACGGAAAACATTCTTGACTCTATTGAAAACGGGGAAAAAATATACCGCTTTGCCGAAATCATTGGAAAGAATGTCGAAACCATGGAGAACCTTACCAACGACCTTTTGACCCTGGTCAGCCTGGAAGACGAAAGCTCAAGCTCGCTGGGCAGCACTGCCCGCTCATCTCTGGAAGAAACAGAAGTGGCGCCGCTTATTGCCGAGGCTGTAGACTCCCTTGCGATCAGCGCCGGGAAAAAAAACATCAATATAATAGTTTCCTGCCCGGCGGCTCTTAAAGCGCATCTTAACAGCTCTCTTTTTGTCCAGGCCCTGGTTAACCTTCTTGATAACTCCATAAAGTACTCTGACAATGACTCCCAGGTTTGGCTCATCGCAAGCCGGGAAAAAGAAGAGCTTTTAGTCGAAGTAAAAGACAGCGGCATCGGCATTCCGGCGGAACACATAGACCGCATTTTCGAGCGTTTTTACCGCGTGGACCGCTCCCGAAGCCGCCAGGCAGGGGGCACCGGCCTTGGCCTTGCCATAGTCCGCCACATTGCCATATTGCACAAGGGAAGCGCCGAGGCAGAAAGCCACGCAGGAGAAGGCTCCGTATTCAGACTAAGGCTACCTTAAGACCATAGGTCTGGAGTATAATCCAAGCGCATGCTTGGTTTAAAACAACGATTTGGTCCCTGGTCTTTCTACAAGGAAGCCCTTGCCCTTGCCCTGCCTGTTATGATGCAGCAACTCATCATGAGTATGGTCTCCCTGATCGACAACTTTATGGTTGCCGGCCTGGGGGATGTCAGTATGGCATCGGTTAACGTAATCAACCATTTTATCTTTATCTACATCGTTGTAATTTCCGTTATCTGCCAGGCCGGTGGAATTTACATTGCCCAATACTGCGGCGCGAATGACAGCGAAGGGATGAAGCACGCCTACCGCTTCAAGGTGATTTTTACCATTGTCATTGCGGCCCTGGCCTTTGTTTTCTGCCGGAGCTTTGCCAGCCCAATGACCGCCGTGATGGCAATGTCGAATACGGCCCAGGAAGAAATCGTTGCCATCGGCTCGCAGTATTTTAGGCTGATCACCTGGACCTTTCTGCCCCTGTCGATCTCGTTTGCCATTGGGACCAGCTTCCGGGAAATTGCCCGGCCAACGGTGCCCCTTGTCATATCCGCCATTGCAACAGTGGTAAACACCATCGGGAACTGGATTTTGATTTACGGGAACCTGGGCGCTCCCCGCTTGGAAGTGACCGGCGCGGCCTACGCGACAATCATTGCCCGCTCTTTGGAAGTTTTAATTTTTTTGTTTTACGCTGCCTGGATAAAGGCGCCTTTCTTTGTGGGCCCCCGGCGGCTCTTTTATGTCAAGATACGGCTCATACGTGAGATTCTGGTCAAGTCCAGCATGATATTCGCCTCGGAAATATCCTGGATCGCCTCGGAAACCGTCATGGTCGCCATGTATAACCGCCGGGGCGGCGCGGAAGTTGTGGCCGGCATGGCGGCGGGCTGGACCATCGCCAACCTTTTCTTCCTGATATTCGGCGGTATCTGGACGGCCTGCGCCATCCTTGTCGGCGGTACCCTGGGCGCAGGCAAGCTCGACGAGGCCCGCCGCCGGGCGGAATGGCTCAAGTCCGGCTCGGTGGCCGCGGGGCTAATCATCCTGCCAATCGGCGCGATCGTGTCCTACCTGCTCATCCCCGTGGTTTTTTTCAACCTTAGCGAAGCGGCCAGGGGAAACAGCCTTGGCCTTGTACTGGTGATCCTTCTCTACCTTCCCCTTTGGGCCCTGCTTAACGTGCAGTTCGCCGTTTCCCGCGCTGGCGGCGATACCGCCCTGGGAATGTACGCAGACCTTTCGGTGAATACCATTCTTTTTATTCCCGGCGCCGTTATTCTTTCCTATTTGACTTCCCTGCCGCCGGTAACCATGTTCGCCATCTTAAAAATCACGGATTTTGTGAAGTACTATATCTGCCGCCAATTACTCCGAAAGGAACGCTGGGTTAGGAATTTGACCTGAAATATTTCCTAAAAAGATATAAAGATTGACAAAAAATTATACAGCCAATATCATGAAAACATCGAAATTCTCTATAAAAGAGGGTGGCTTTTATGAAGATTAAATTCAAACTAAGCCTTATGGTAGGTGCCATAGTGGCTGGAGCGCTAGCGCTGACCGCTGTACTGGCGGTTTCTCAGTCTGCCCAGATAAGCCTTAACTTGAGTAAACAGAGCATTGATTACCTGACCTCCCAGCAAGCTGAATTCTTGAAAGGCCGTCTTGACAGGTACACCCAAGTACTCCGTACAGTGGCAAACATAATGGCTGACTATGAGGCTCTTGAAGTAGATACACGGCGGGACCGCTTTGACAGCATGCTGCTGGGCACGTTCACTTCGGAGCCGAACCTGTATTCAATTTATACTGTATGGAAACCTAACGCGATTGACGGCATGGATGCCCGGTTCATAGGCAGGGTGGGCTCTTCCCCTACGGGGCAATACGCCACTATCTTTACCAGAGAAACCGGTGAGATTAGTAAAAGAACTACTACTGATATAAATAATTCTATGGCTTATTTTAACGGCCCCAATGCGAGAATGGACCGGATATTACATCCCGAACCCAGAAATATAATGGGCAGAGATACAGCGTTAGTCAGAATGATGGTTCCCATAACCAATCCCCGGACCAATGAGGTAGTCGGCGGCGTAGCGCTTTTATATGATATCGCCGCAGTACAGCCTGTGGTAGAGGAATTAATCGAAACTCACGCGGAGATTTCCGGAATGGCGATCTACGCCGGCAACGGGTATATTTTGGGACATTTAGTACCCGATAGGATAGGCAGTTTTCTTATCGATATCGAAACGTTTTACGGCGATGATATGGAAGCGGCTAACCAGGCTGTACAAATGGGAGAAGCTTTTAGCACCAACCAGTATTCGCCAGTCTTGAGAACAAATACCGAATTTGTTATGCAACCCTTCACCATAGGCAACTCAGACACGACCTGGACAATAATGCTGGGGACATCAGAAGACTTTATTTTGCAAGATGTCAGAAGGATGGTCAGGACTATCATAGTAATGATAACATTAGTTTTAGCAGTGGCCCTGGTAATTGTATACATGGCCATGGGCAAAGTTACCAAGCCTATCGTTGATGTTGCCGAAACCCTAAAAAACATCTCGCAGGGAGATGGAGATCTGACCCATCAGATCATCGTCAGTTCCAGCGATGAGGTCGGGCTTTTGGCCCGCTACTTTAACCTGACCCTGGAAAAGATCAAGGCTATGGTCAGGCACGTCATGAATGAGACGCGGATTATCAACGATATGAGTACTGAGCTTGCCAATGACATGACCGAAACTGCGGCCACAATGAACGAGATCACCGCCAATATTCAGAGCATCAAGGGCCGGATGCTCAACCAGAGCGCATCGGTCACAGAAACCAACGCCACCATGGAACAGATCACAACCAACATCAACAAGTTAAACGGCCATGTGGAGAAGCAGACTGAAAGCGTTTCCCAGTCATCTACGGCCATAGAACAGATGCTTGCCAACATTCACTCGGTTACCCAGACCCTGGTAAAAAACAGTGAGAACGTGGAGAAGCTTAGCGATGCCTCTGAACTGGGCCGCAGCGGTTTATCCGAGGTGGCTACGGACATTCAGGAAATTTCCCGGGAATCCGAAGGGCTATTGGAGATCAACGCCGTGATGGAAGGCATAGCCAGCCAGACCAACCTATTGAGCATGAACGCGGCCATTGAAGCGGCCCACGCCGGCGAGGCGGGCAAGGGCTTTGCCGTTGTTGCCGACGAGATCCGCAAACTGGCAGAAAACTCAAGCGAGCAGTCAAAAACGATAAGCACGGTACTCAAGAAGATTAAAAGCTCTATCGACAAGATTATGTCTTCCACGGACAACGTACTGCAAAGGTTCGAGGCCATCGATTTGAGCGTAAGAACCGTGGCTGAGCAGGAAGAGAATATCCGCAACTCCATGGAGGAACAGGGCCAGGGCAGCAAACAGATACTGGAAGCCATCGGCCTGTTAAACGAGATTACCCAGCAGGTAAAGGGCGGCTCACTGGAGATGCTTGAAGGGGCCAAGGAAGTGATGCAGGAAGCGGACAGTTTAGAGAAGTCGACCCAGGAGATAACCGGGGGCATGAACGAGATGGCCAGCGGGGTGAATCAGGTCAACACGGCTGTAAGCAATATCAACGAATTAACCACCAAGAACCGTGAAACCGCAACAGCGCTAATGAAGGAAGTTTCAAAGTTCAAGATAGAGTAGCACGATTGGACATATTGCAGATATTTGCATGACGCTATTTGTTTTTTTGTTAAAAATTCTTTAGAACATTGACAAATATAGAAATTATGAATAAAATTTTATACAATAGTATGTGTTTTTGTATTCTTTTAAAACTTTTGCAGGGGAAAACATGAAAATCAAGATAAAACTGACCATTATGGGAATCGCTTTGACGGCGATCGTAGCTGTGGCGCTTTCCTTTGTGCTTGTGGGCAGGTCTTCAAATATCAGCATGGACTTGAGTACCGCAAGCTTGGAATACCTGGCGGAACAGCAGGCCGAATACTGGAATGGCCGGGTAAACGGCCATCTGCGTGTTCTTCATACTCTTGCAGATGTCCTGGGAGACTATCATAGATATGATCCACAAAGCAGGCGGAATGTTTTTGATGAAATGATACGGGGAGTAATGAATGGGGAGTATGGGCAGGTTTTTTTCGAAATTGGCGTGATTTTGAGACCCAACGTCTTAGATATTGATGCCCAAAATATAGGCCGCCCCGGCGCTACTTCCACCGGGCAGTATGCTACAGTCGTAACAAGGGATGAGTTTACCGGTGAATTATTCATTAGGACATCGGGCATTGTAGATATGATAATAGACTATATAAACGGGCCAAACGCAAGACAGGACAGGATAGAAACCCCTGAAATCGTCTTAAGAGCGGGTATTGATAATTCCATTATGAGAATGTCAGCCCCTATTATCAGTAAAAGTACCGGTCAGGTCGTTGGTACGGTAAACGGCAGGGTAGATCTTATTGCCGTACAGCCCTCGGTAATGGATATCATGAATGAGCATCCGGACATTGCGGCCATGTCAATTTATGCAAATGACGGGTTTATCATAGCTTCCTATATCCCGGATAATGTTGGTCAGATGCTCCACGAAGTGCCTACAATGTTCGCAGACAGGCTTTCGGATGTTCAGCGGGCGGTGCGAAACGGAGAAGCTCTTACCCTTGAAGGTTATTCAGGTGTTTTGGACTCTGCTACATTTATTAACCTTAGCCCCTTTACCATAGGCAACTCGGACATGAACTGGACCATTATGCTTGCCAAAGCCGAATCGACTATCCTAAGGCCGGTGCATGCCATGACCAACTTTGCCGTCATCATTGCGGTGATAGTAGTATTGCTTGGTTCGATAGTAGCTTTCCTTGTTTACAATGCAATGACCAGACCCATCGTAACGGTAACGGAAACCCTTAAAGACATTTCAGAAGGCGACGGAGACCTGACCCAAACCATAAACGTCAGTTCCCAGGACGAAATAGGCTTGATGGCCAAATACTTCAACCTGACCCTGGAGAAGATCAAAATAATGGTCAGGCATGTCGGAAATGAGACGAAGGTAATCACCGATATGAGCAGTTCTTTGGCCAACGACACGACCGAAACAGCGGCAGCAATGAACGAGATCGCCGCTAATATCCAGAGCATAAAGCAAAGAATGGTCAACCAGAGCGCCAGCGTTACCGAAACAAACGCCACAATGGAACAGATCACAGCCAACATCGACAAGCTCAACAGCCATGTGGAAAAGCAGAGTTCCAGCGTTGCCCAGTCCTCATCGGCCATTGAACAAATGCTTGCCAACATTCAGTCCGTTACCCAAACCCTGGTTAAAAACACCCAGAACGTGGACCACCTTACCGAAACATCAGAGGTGGGCCGTACAGGCTTGCAGGAAGTAGCATCGGACATCCAGGAAATTGCCCGCGAATCCGAGGGCCTTTTGGAGATCAACGCCGTGATGGAAGGCATTGCCAGCCAGACCAACCTATTGAGCATGAACGCGGCTATCGAGGCGGCCCACGCCGGCGAGGCGGGCAAGGGCTTTGCCGTTGTTGCCGATGAGATCCGCAAACTGGCGGAGAACTCCAGCGAGCAGTCCAAGACCATAAGTAACGTACTCAAAAAGATAAAAGCTTCCATCGACAAGATCATGACTTCCACGGACAGTGTACTTGAAAGGTTCGAGGCCATTGATACAAGTGTCAGGATCGTGGCCGAGCAGGAAGAAAACATCCGCAACGCCATGGAGGAGCAGGGCCAGGGGAGTCAGCAGATTCTGGAAGCTATTGGCCTATTGAACGAGATCACCCAGCAGGTAAAGGGCGGCTCTTTGGAAATGCTTGAAGGTGCCAGGGAAGTAATGCGGGAATCAAGCAATCTAGAAAAAGCAACGCAGGAAGTAAGCGGAGGTATGAACGAGATGGCCAGCGGTGTGGATGAAATCAACAAAGCTGTAAACCATATCAATGAGCTTACCAACAAGAACCGTGAAACAGCAACTCAACTAATGGGAGAAGTTCAGAAGTTTAAGATAGCCTAAAAACATGGAATAATGGAGTGGTTATATGAAAATTCGTAGTAAACTTTTTAGCGGTTTTTCAGTTGTTGTTATAATAGGTGTTTTTCTTGGCGCAATGGGCCTTTACAGCATCTCGCAGCTTGTCTTTACCTCCGAAGACCTTCTTGATAGGTCAGAGGCAAGAACAGGTATCACAACAGCCCTGACAGGACATTATGTCTGGAGACACGGACTTACCGAAACGGTATACACAGGAGCGCCGTTCACCGGATCGCTTGATTATAACACCTGCGCCTTTGGCAACTGGTTAAGCAGCGAATATTCGCAGTCCCTGACTGATCCGGAAATTATCGCGATGCGCGATGAAATAATTGAACCTCACCGTTTTATTCATACAGAGGCAGGAATAATTCTAGCTCATATTGAAAATGGGCGAACGGATGAAGCCCTAAGGATATTCAGGGATGAAGTTTTACCGGCTACACAGACTGTTATTAACGGCCTGGGTAATATGAATAATTATTACGGCGGGGTGCTTGATGAAATAATAGTCGATATTCAAACTATCGGTAACGTGTTTCAGAATCTTATCGTGGTAATCATAATTATTGCTTTATTCGTAAGCTTTATATTAACCATGATTATTACATCCAGCATTGCAAAACCAATACTAAAAGTAGCGGATACTGTCAAGGTTGTGGCCGAAGGCGATCTAACAAAAAGCATTGATGTCAAAACAAAGGACGAAGTAGGAGATCTTGCCCGTGACTTTAACTTTACCATTGATAAGATTAAAATGCTTGTTTTCGGTATCAAAAAAGAATCTGATGTATTGGCAGAAATCGGAACGAATCTTGCCAACGACATGACCGAAACGGCGGCGGCAATGAACGAGATCGCCGCCAATATCCAGAGCGCCAAGACAAGGATGGTCAGCCAGAGCGCATCGGTCACCGAGACAAACGCCACCATGGAACAGATCACCGCCAACATAGACAAACTAAACGGTCATGTGGAAAGGCAAACATCCAATGTTGCCCAGTCATCTTCGGCCATTGAGCAGATGCTTGCAAATATTCAGTCGGTTACCCATACCCTGGTTAAAAACGGGGAGAACGTGGAAAAACTAACCGAGGCATCGGAACTGGGCCGCACGGGCCTGTCCGAAGTTGCTACGGACATCCAGGAAATCGCCCGTGAGTCCGAGGGCCTTTTGGAGATCAACGCTGTGATGGAAAACATTGCCAGCCAGACCAACTTGCTGAGCATGAACGCTGCCATCGAGGCGGCCCACGCCGGCGAGTCCGGCAAGGGCTTTGCGGTTGTTGCCGACGAGATTCGCAAACTGGCGGTAAATTCCAGCGAGCAGTCCAAGACCATCAGTGATGTACTCAAGAAGATTAAGGCTTCCATCGATAAAATTACGCAATCCACGGACAATGTATTGAAACGCTTCGAGGCGATTGATTCAAACGTAAGAACCGTGGCTGAGCAGGAAGAGAATATCCGCAACGCCATGGAAGAGCAGGGCCACGGGTCCAAGCAGATCCTTGAAGCCGTTGGCCTTCTAAACGAGATCACCCAGCAGGTAAAGGGTGGTTCAGAGGAAATGCTTGAAGGCGCCAAAGAAGTAATGAGCGAAACTGAAAATTTGGAAAAATCAACCCAGGAGATAACCGGCGGTATGGACGAAATGGTCACCGGAGTGGAGCAGGTCAATGCGGCTGTGAACAATATCAACAATTTGACCGTCAGGAACCGTGAAAGCGCAGCCCTGCTGACAAAGGAAGTTCAAAAGTTCAAGATTGAGTAATAAATAAGCTTGACAAACTGTGTTTTTTATGGTATGTTAAGGCATATAACATAATATTCATAATTTAATTCCAAAAGAATATTCAAAAGAATACCCAAAAGAAAATTTAGATTCTCAACGGAGGTGTAAATGCGTACACACACCAAGCAGGAGAGCTCTCTGTCCGTCTTTTCAGGGCCTAACGCGGAAAAAGATAAAATAAATGAAATAAATGACAGCGTAAACTCCATATATCACAATTTGAGTATTCTCTACGCAAAATTACAAAGACTGAATTTTTTAATGGCACAGGAAAAAGAGAAAGGAGAAAGAAAATGAAAATCAAGGTAAAGCTGACTTTTATGGGGATAGCAATGACAGTACTCGTAGCAGCGGCAATTTCCCTTGTGCTTGCCAACAGGGCTTCAAGTATAAGCATGAACTTGAGTGTTGCTGGCTTGGAATACCTGGCTGACAACCAGGCCGAATACTGGAACGGCCGGGTAAACAGCCATCTGCGTGTTCTTTATACTCTTTCAAATGCTATGGCGAATTATCAAAATTACGAGCCGCAATCAAGACGGAATGTTTTTGATGAAATGATACGCGGGGTAATGGAAGCAGAGGAGGTATTTTTCGAAATAGGCATGGTTTGGAGGCCAAATGCCATTGACTCTGATGCCCAGTATATAGGCCGCCCAGGTTCTACTCCTACAGGGCAGTATGCCGCAGTTGTAACCAGAGATGAGTATAGCGGAGAGATATTTATCCGGACATCTGGCGCTGTGGGCGATATGATGGCCCACATGAACGGGCCAAACGCAAGGCAGGACAGGATAATGAGCCCAAACATTATCCAAAGAGGGGGCGGTGAAAACAAAATTGTTTTGATGTCGGTTCCCATTATCAGCAAAACTACCAATCAGGTAGTGGGTATGCTTTCCTGTAACCTGGACCTTGTCGCCGTACAGCCATCGGTAATGCAGATAATGGCAGAGCATCCCGATATTGCAGCCATGTCAATTTACGCCAATAACGGGTATATCATTGCTTCCTACCTCCCCGATAATATTGGCTATCTTCTGCATGAAGTACCTACCATGTTTGGGGACAACCTTGGTCTTGTTCAGAGCGCGGTGCGTGACGGAGAAAGCCTTTTACTTGATGGTTATTCGCCTTCCATGAGATCCAACACGAAAATTGACCTAAGTCCTTTTCCGATTGGCAATTCGGATGCGACCTGGACAATAATGCTTGCCATGGCCGAATCGACCATCATGACGCCGGTACGGGCCATGACCAACTTTGCCGTCATTATCGCGGTGATAGTAATAGTGATTGGTTCGTTGGTAGCTTTCTTTGTATACAGTGCAATGACCAAACCCATAGTAACGGTCACGGAAACCCTTAAAGATATTTCCCAGGGCGACGGAGACCTGACACAAAGCATAAACGTCAATTCCAAAGACGAACTGAACGAAATGGCCCGCTACTTCAACCTGACCCTGGAGAAGATCAAAATCATGGTCAGGCACGTCATGAACGAAACAAAGATAATCACTGATATGAGCAGCTCTTTAGCCAACGACATGACCGAAACTGCGGCGGCAATGAACGAGATCACCACCAATATCCAGACTATCAAGGGCCGGATGCTCAACCAGAGTGCATCGGTTACAGAAACCAATGCCACCATGGAACAGATAACGCTGAACATCAACAAGCTAAACGACCATGTGGAAAGGCAGAGTTCCAGCGTCTCCGAGTCCTCGTCGTCAATCGAGGAAATGCTTGCCAACATCCAGTCGGTTACCCATACCCTGGTTAAAAACGGAGAGAACGTGGAAAAGCTTACCGAGGCGTCGGAGCTGGGCCGCACTGGCCTGCAGGATGTAGCTTCGGACATCCAGGAAATTTCCCGCGAATCCGAAGGGCTATTGGAGATCAACGCCGTGATGGAAGGCATCGCCAGCCAGACCAACCTATTGAGCATGAACGCAGCCATCGAGGCGGCCCACGCCGGCGAGGCGGGCAAGGGTTTTGCCGTTGTTGCCGAAGAGATCCGCAAACTGGCGGAGAGTTCAAGCGAGCAGTCCAAGACCATCAGCGATGTACTCAAGAAGATAAAGACTTCCATCGATAAAATTACAAGTTCTACCGATAGTGTTCTTGAAAGGTTCGAGGCCATTGATACAAGTGTCAGAACCGTGGCTGAGCAGGAAGAAAACATCCGCAACTCCATGGAGGAGCAGGGCCATGGCTCTAAACAGATCCTTGAGGCCGTTGGGCAATTAAACGAGATCACCCAGCAGGTAAAGGGCGGCTCATTGGAGATGCTTGAAGGTGCCAGGGAAGTGATGCGGGAAACCGAGAACCTGGATAAGTCAACCCAGGAGATAACCGGGGGCATGAACGAGATGGCCGACGGTGTGGATCAGGTAAACAAATCTGTGAACAATATCAACGAATTAACCAGCAAAAACCGTGAAACCGCTGCAGCACTAATGAAGGAGGTTGCAAAGTTCAAGATTGAGTAATAAGCTTGACAAACTGCCCTTTTTTTGATATTCTGCCAGTGTTAAACTAAAATAAAAACTGAGCAGGCGATGAACCTTTGGGTTCGTGGGGCCGGGCTGCAATTGCGGCAGCGGATGGGGTATTGCACGCATCTGCGGGACAGTGACATGTTCCGTGGGTGCGTTTTTTTTGATGTACGCATCCATGGGACAACGATACGTTCCATGGAGGTAAATATGGAAAAATCAGAAAGGTCTTCTGAGTCTTGCGAACAAATTGCCATGCGGGTATCCTTTCGCACCATCATTGGCAATGCGGCCCTGTCGGCTTTAAAGCTCTTTGCGGGGATTTTCGCGAATTCCGCCGCCCTGGTATCCGATGCCGTACACTCGCTCTCGGATGTTTTTAGCACCTTTATCGTGATGATAGGTGTTAAATTGGCCAACAAAAAAGCTGACAGGGAACATCCATACGGGCATGAGCGCTTTGAGTGCGTGGCTGCCATTGTTTTGTCTATAGTCTTGTTTGCCACAGGTGCAGGTATAGGCTGGGTAGGTATACAAAAAGTAATTGCGGGCAATCACGAGGAGTTGCTCATCCCCGGATTGCTTGCGCTTGTTGTAGCAATAGTATCCATCGCTGCAAAAGAGGGAATGTACTGGTATACGCGCGCAGCGGCAAAGAAAATTGACTCTGCGGCGCTTATGGCTGACGCCTGGCATCATCGTTCGGATGCGCTGTCGTCCGTTGGCGGCTTTGTGGGCATCCTGGGTGCAAGGCTTGGCTTCCCCATCCTTGACCCCCTGGCGAGCGTTGTTATCTGTCTGTTTATTTTAAAGGTTGCGTTTGATATATTCCAGGACGCCATTGGGAAAATGACCGACAGGTCGGCTGATGAGAAAATAGAAACGGAAATGTGCAAGGCCATTCTTTCCCAGGACTCCGTTATTGGCATCGATCTGTTAAAAACGCGCCTGTTTGGGAATAAAATCTATGTTGATGTGGAAATCAGCGTCGATGGAACAAAGGCGCTGAACGAAGCCCATGAGATAGCACAGCAGGTACATGACATTATTGAGTCCAATTTCCCCAAGGTCAAACACTGCACGGTTCATGTGAACCCAATTTGAATTCTACTTCCGCTTAATCCGGATTTCGCATACGCCATCGCCTTTGGCGATGGTTTTTTTCAGTTCCAGTTCGCAGCCAAAAGCGTCGGCTATACCCCGGTCTCCTTCCATGGCCCAGTCGCAGAGCTTGTCAATTTCTTCATCGGAGCAGCCCTGTTTTTGCCAGGCGGTTACCAGCGGGCAGTAGTGGAAGTCAACCTCAAAGACATCGTCTTCCAGTTTAATATATTTCATTTCAAAGATTTTCTTGCCAATTGGCGGAAAGAGTTTTTTCTGGAGCTGGTGGCAGTTGCCCCCCTGGCTGCCCGCAGCCTGCACTGCCTCATCCTTTCCCGTAAGGGCCCGCATCCCGTGGTAGAGTCCGCAGCGGCGTATGGCGGCGGGAGCGAAGCTCTCCGGCTTAAGCCCCTTCTTGCGGGCCTCGTCGCAGAGGAAGTACATCCACAGCGCCCGGTGCTCAAAAAAGTTCCGCAATTTTCGTACGAGAAACCCGTCTTTCTTTGCCGTGTTTTTGATAGCCATAATTAACTCCTCTAATACTTAAGATCAAAAGATTCGTAGCCTACGGGGTTTTTGTTTTCCATGTCAACCGAATCGACACGGGATAACTGGGGCCCGCGGCGAAGCCAGGTGTACAAAAGCTCAAGCTTTTCCCGCGGTCCTTCCGCCCAGACCTCCACATCCCCGGCAATGGTGTTCCGTACCCAGCCCCTTACCCTGAGCCGCTGGGCCTCCCTTTGGGTGGAATACCGGAAGCCTACTCCCTGAACCCTGCCCCTGACAAGAGCGTAAAAAGCGGCCGTAGTCTCTTTTTTCATAATGATACCTGAAAGAAATATACACTATTTAGGTCAAGATTGTCGATTGACAATAGCACCTGCCAATAGTATACTGTCATGTGGCTGTCGGCATTACCTTTATCTAAAAAAAACACAAATTCTGACTGGGAGTGGGTTTTTTGAGGATAAATTTGCTCTTTTTTTGTTTTTCTTTGCTGGCCTGCGGCGCTATCGCATATATATTGGGCAAGTTCTGGTTCGGCGACATACGCAACCGGAAGCTGCTCAGTATCTTTGTATTGGGCGCTGGAATCTTTTTCTGGACATTATTAAGCGCCATTTCCCCGATTGTACATGAAAATTATTTTATATTTGTTAACTATTTTCGCCTGACCATGCTTTATTCCATGTCTTATTTAGCAATTTGGTTTACTTTACAATTAACGAAATCCAGGGTATTGGAAAAACCCTGGTTTTTATATTCTCTTTTCGCATTGCTGGCCATCAATCTTGGCATCTTGTTAACAAACCCGCTGCACCACCTGCTGTTTACGGAGTTCTACTTTCCCGGTCCTCCGCTTAGCGGCCCACTTATCCCGGTTCAAATAGTGGTATCTAACATAACTAATACATTTTCTATCTTATTATTGCTGCACTATGTCATAAAGAACGCGAAAAAAAACCCTTCTCTGATACTTGCCGCAATTGGAATGTTTATCCCTTTCTCAATTGCTTTATTACGTCACCTATATATAGTACAAATTTATGTCGATTTTACTCCCTTAAGCTATTGTGTAACACTTTTCGTGTTCTTATACGTTGCGTATCGTTCACGGATACTTAATGTCAATAGCCCGGCCATGTTTTTAAATGAAATACGCAACGCCGCTTATCAGTTAGAGGCCGCAAAAGCACAGGCCGAAGAGTCCAGCCGCGCAAAGAGCAATTTTCTTGCCCGGATGAGCCACGAAATACGAACACCCATGAACGCAATAATAGGAATAGCGCAGATACAGATGCAGAATAGGGATCTGCCGAAGGAACAGGCCCATGCATTGAAAAAGATTTATGAATCCGGCAACGGCCTGCTTGGAATTATCAACGACATTCTTGACCTGTCAAAGGTAGAAACAGGAAAGATGGAAATTAACCCCGTTGAATACGATGTGCCAAGCCTAATCCATGACGCAGTGCAGTTAAATATTGTGCGGCTTGCCGCCAAGCCCCTGGAGTTCATTCTCGACATAGACGAGGAGCTTCCTTTAAAATTAATAGGTGATGAACTGCGCTTGAAACAAATAATCAATAATCTGCTTTCAAACGCCATTAAATATACTGATAAAGGGAAAATACAGCTAAGAATTAATAGTGGAGATTTAGCAGATGAAGAAAATGTTTTAATCAGATTTATTGTTAGTGATACCGGGCAAGGCATGAAGAGCGAAGATTTAGAAAAGCTCTTTTCCGAGTATTCACGTTTCAACATGGAAACCAACCGGACTATTGAGGGAACGGGCATTGGTCTAAATATTACCAAAAGCCTCGTGGAATTGATGGGAGGCACCATTAGAGCCGAAAGCCAATACGGCTCTGGCAGTATATTCACAGTGATGGTCAAGCAGAAATTGGTGGACTCTGAAGTGATTGGGCCTGAACTTTCTAAGCAGCTTGGCAGTTTTGCATTTTTCGGAGAAAAACATTATGACAATTTGCAGATTCTGCATGAGGCCATGCCCTATGGAAAAGTTTTAATTGTGGACGATGTGGAAACAAATTTATATGTCGCCAAAGGGCTGATGTCCCCTTATGGATTGCAAATCGACACGGCGATCAGCGGTTTCCAGGCGATAGAGAAAGTGCAAGGCGGTAAAACTTACGATGTGATATTCATGGATCACATGATGCCAAAAATGGATGGCATAGAAACAGTTAGAATCATTAGGGAATGGGAACAGGAACTACAGATGGAGCCAGTTCCTATTATCGCACTAACTGCCAACGCCCTGGCGGGAAATTTGGAAATGTTTTTATCCAAGGGATTTAACGGATTTATTTCCAAGCCTATCGACATTGCTCAACTTGATGAGACTTTAAAAAAATGGATACGTGACAAGCAAACTCAGGAAACTTTACTAAAAGCTGTTACAACGAACAATGAACACTTGAATGAACATTTTAATGGAGCTTTGCAAATAGAAGATATAGATGGTCTTGACATTAAAAACGGAATCAAATTGGTCGGAGGCAATGAAGAAGTCTACATTGATATGCTGGCCATATTCTGCGGGGATGTGGAGGAACGGCTGCCCCTGTTAAGCTCTGTGCCGGAAGCCGGCACTCTTGAGACGTTTATTACCGAGGTTCATGCCATTAAGAGCGCGGCCAAGTACATAGGAGCCGTCAATGTTTCTGCTCTTGCTGCGGAACTGGAAACCGCCGGCGAAGCCGGAGATTTTGAATTAATACAGGATAAGCTCTCCTCCTTTGTAGAACAGTTAACAGAACTGACAAAGAACATCAAAGCTGCCTTAAAAAACTAAAAAAATAAGAAATTATTTAACGCGTGAGTCCGGAACAAGCATCGCCAGATAGACACCGGCAAGCACCAGAGCAGCACCCAGCCACTGCAGGGGCAGAAGGCGCTCGCCCAGAACAAAGAAGCCGCCAATGGCGCTTACTACAGGAATAAAATTGATGAAAAGCGCGGCTGTACCAACGCCCAGATCTTTCAGGGCAATGGCGTATAACCAATAACCCAGGGCGGAACAGAAGATACCCAGGAAGATAACATGAGCCCATACATTGAGATCGGGCATCTGCCAGGAAGGCTCAAGGAAGATAAAAGGCAAAAATCCCACGAAGCCAATCAGGGATTGCCAGAAAACAATAAAGATCCGGCTGTGGCTGGCAAAAAGAGGCCGGGTAAGAAAACAGTAGGCTACCCAGCTAAAACAGGCCCCTGCCATAAAAAGATAACCAGTTGCAGTACCGGAAAATGCAAGCGCAAGCCCAACCCCCGCAACCAGGCCAACCCCGCATAGAGAAATAACTGCGCCTGTGCCGGGCAGGATAATCTTGTACAGAAAATACTTTTTCCTGGCGGCGGCTTTTCCGGCCTCATTTAGCTGAAGATCCTGTCTGCCCTTGCGCAGGGAACTAATCTTCTCCCCTGCCCTCTCCGCAATCAGAGTTAGTATCGGAATCACGGCGGTAATAATCGAAGCCTCCGAGGCCGGAATCAGGGCAACGCCGTTATTCTCAAAGTAAAAGTACAGGGTAACCCCCGTAAGGCCCGCACCGGCAAGCAGGAAGAGATCCCCCTTTTGGATCTTTTCCCCCGGCGCGTATTTTATCTTGATAAAAAAAAGAAAGACCAGGGCGATGGCAAAACGAAGCGCCCCAAGGCTCATGGGCGGAATAACTGCCACGGCAATCTTGATGGAAATGAAGGAGAAACCCCAGAAAAACACACAGGCTAGTATTGCAGCCAAGGCTTTGAAGCGCGTACTCATTGTCCAATCATACATAATCTTGCGGCATAATGTAAATTCGTTTAAATTTAAGGCTATGAACAAAAAAGTGGGCATTGAACGCTGTCCTTCTTATGATCCCGAAGAAGTGTATAAGGCTATGAAAAGGGCCGTAGAGCTTTCCGGCGATCTTGACGTGGCGGGCAAGACCCTGCTCCTTAAGCCGAATATCCTTTTCGACACAGCTCCCGAAAAGGCGCTGACCACTCATCCGGCCGTTCTAGAGGCGGCAATTCGCCTGGTCAGGGAAATGGGGGCGGGCCGCATCCTTGTGGGGGATAGCCCCGGCATCCAGGGCCCGGGCTTTTCCGGCAGGCTTTCCGGTCTGGCCGGTGTAACAGAGAAAAGCGGCGCGGAATGGGTGGATTTTACCAGGGAAAAGACCGAACTTGCCTGTCCGCAGGGCAAAGTGATCAAGAAATTCACCCTGACCCAGGCGGCTCAGGAAGCGGATATCATTATAAATCTTCCCAAGCTTAAAACCCACCAGCTCATGTACTTTACCGGGGCCATGAAGAACCTTTTTGGCCTTGTCCCATCCCTGGCAAAAAGCACCTTTCATGTCAGGTTTTCCAGCCGAGAGTCCTTTGCCTCCATGATTGTGGACCTTAACCTGGCCCTAAAGCCGGGCTATGCCATTATGGACGCGGTTATCGGAATGGAAGGCCGGGGCCCTGCCGCAGGGACCCCCCGGCAGGTCGGCCTGGTTCTGGCCTCGTCCAATGCTCTTGCCTTGGATATCGCGGCCACGGCAATAATCGGCTATCCGCCCCTGGAAATACCATCTAACCGGGAGGCCCTGGGCCGTGGCCATTGGCTTTCGGCCATTGACGAAATCGAATACCCCGGCCTTTCACCTTCTGAGCTTAAAATCCCGGACTTTGTCAAAATACCCCTTAAAAAAACCCGCTCTCAGTTTGCCGAATTCATCCTCCCCCTGCCTTTAAGGAAACTCAAAGATCATTTTGCCCCGGGGCCGGAAATCAATCACAGCGCCTGCATACTCTGCGGCGACTGTATACGGATCTGCGGCTCCCAGGTAATGAGTATCACCGGCAAGGAGGAGGAAGGCGGCAAGCCCAGGGTACTCATTGACTACCACCGCTGTATACGATGCTTTTGCTGTCATGAAATATGCTCCGCAAAGGCCATTGATATCAGGAAAAGGCCCAGGAACAGGAAAAGACAGCATTCCAAAAAAAACAAAACTATGATATATTTACCATAATATGTTGGAAATGGCCGAGAAACTTTTTCTTTATACGACCCTGTTCGCAGCGGCACTCTCGGTTATGTTGATTTTTTTAGTCATATTGCTAAGGAAAAACAACAGGATGCGGAAACTGTATGAAAGTCAGATGGCAACACTAACAACAATATATAAATCTGTGCCTGATTTGTTGTTCTGTAAAGATATTAACGCCAGGTATACAAGCTGTAATCCCAGTTTTGAGGAATTTGCCGGGCTTGGCGAAGCAGAAATTGTCGGCAAAACAGCACCTGAAATTTTTATTAATGACAAGCAAGAGGGCCAAAATTTCATGAATGTGGACGTAAGAGTCTTAAAAGAAAAAGCCACCATAAAGGAAGAAATATGGCATGTATATCCAAATGGCTCACGCAGACTCTTTGAAAATATAAAGGTCCCCATGTTTCAGGGCGAAGATCTTGTAGGTCTGCTTGGAGTCTCAAGGGATATTACGGCACACAGGGCGGCAGAAGAGGCGGCAATGCAGGCCTCCAGGGCCAAAAGCGACTTTCTGGCAAAAATGAGCCATGAAATACGCACCCCCATGAACGCCATAGTAGGCATGACGGAGCTTGCCCTGCGCGCGGAAAATTTTGATTTGGCCATGGAACACATTCTGACGACAAAGCAGGCCTGCGCAAACCTTTTATCAATAATTAACGATATTCTGGACTTTTCAAAAATTGAAACCGGAAAACTGGAGATCGTGCCGGTGGATTATCAGTTTTCAACCCTTGCCAATGACGTGATCAGTATTATTAGAATGAGGGCATCTGATACGCGGATACGCTTTGTGGCAAATTTGGACAGTAAGATACCAAACACACTTACCGGCGATGAAACAAGAATACGGCAGATATTGCTGAACCTGTTAAGCAATGCTGTAAAATATACTGAAAGGGGCTCTGTCTCTTTTACCGCCAGTGCAGAGAAAACCGGCGAAGACACAGTTAAACTGATCTTCGAAGTAAAGGACTCCGGCAGAGGCATAAAGCCGGAAGATATTGATAGTCTGTTCCGTGACTATACTCAGCTTGATTTGGAAAAAAACAGGGGCATTGAAGGAATAGGCCTGGGTCTTGCCATAACAAAGAGTTTCGTCAAGGCAATGAACGGAGAAATAAGTGTCCAGTCCGAATATGGGATAGGTAGTACCTTTACCGTCACAATACCGCAGACAATCCGTTCCCGCGAACCAATGGCTTATGTCAACGATCCCGGCAAAAAATCCGTACTCGTTTTTGAACGCCGGAGAGTCTATTACGATTCCATTCTTTACAGCATTGAAAATCTGGGGGTTAGCTATACCCACGTTTCAAGTGATTCTGAGCTGCTTGAAAGAATGTCAAGCCAGCAATTTGCATTTGTTTTTATTTCATATGGCCTGTTTAAAAAGAACAAAGACCTTATATTAAAACACGGAGGAAGGGCCAGGACAGTTGTTCTTACAGAATTTGGCGAAGCAATCCCGGACAAAAATTTGAATGTCCTTGCCGTGCCCGTACATTCCATATCCATTGCAGATATATTAAACGGCGTATCCAGCGGCTTTTCTTACAGTGAGCATAATGAGCTTTTTATCAGGTTTGTAGCGCCAGGCGCCAAGATCCTTGTAGTTGACGATATCAGTACAAATCTAAAAGTAGCCGAGGGCCTTTTATTGCCTTACAAAATGAAGGTCGATGTCTGTAAAAGCGGCGTGGAGGCAATAGATAGACTAAAGGCCGTGCATTATGATCTGATATTCATGGATCACAAGATGCCCGGTATGGATGGTGTTGAAACTACCCAGTATCTAAGAATTATTGGAAAAGAAGACGACTATTTCAAAAATGTGCCTATTATTGCGCTAACCGCCAACGCTATTGCCGGTACAAAGGAAATGTTTCTGGAAAATGGATTCAATGATTTTCTTTCAAAGCCTATTGATACGGTCAGAATGAATACGATTCTTGAAAAATGGATCCCCAAAGAAAAGCAAAAGAACCCAACAAAAGAAGCCATGGTATCGGATGTGCCCAAAGGTGAAGATATAACCATTGAGATCGAAGGAGTGGATACTAATAGGGGCATTAAAATGTCTGGCGGTACTGTTGAATTTTATTTAGAGACCCTTACCCTTTTTCACAAGGATGGTTTTGAGAAGATCAAGGAAATTAAGGAATGTCTTGAAACAAACAATTTGTCTCTTTATACGATCCATGTGCACGCTCTAAAGAGCGCATCCTCAAACATAGGAGCCGATGCCTTGTTTGAGCAGGCAAAAGCGCTGGAGCAGGCGGGGGACGATGAAGATATAACTTACATTGAAAAAAACAATGCCATGTTTTTAATAAATTTGGAGCTGCTTCTTGATAAAATACATATTGTACTAATGGCATTAAAAGCCGGCCAGGAGAAAGAAAATGAGACCATAGACATTGAAGTGCTTAAACCCGATCTTATCAAATTAAAAACAGCCCTTAATACCCTGGACATGGGTACCGTTAACATGATCATTGACAGCTTGCGTGAAGTTGTGCTGCCAGAAAGCATCAGCGTTGTAGTCGGAAGTATATCAGACAGTATACTATTTGCCGAATATGAGACGGCTGTCTCATTAATAGATACCCTCCTTTCAGCAGGTAAAACATAGAGGGAAATAATGTATAGAGGAACAATTGCTTTTATATTGGGCTTTTTTCTTGTTATTCTAATAAGCTGTACGGCAGATAAATCCCAATTTGACATTAATTCCATTGAATCTTACCGGGAAATTCCCGGTGTAACGGAACAGGAAATTGCCGCCATAGAGGAGCTCAAGGCCGCAAGATCTCAGTTCGTTTTTGGGCATAACGCCACAACAGAAGCCTTTGTTATGTCTGACGGTACAAATGCGGGATTTACGACCATGCTTTGCGAACTTTTATCCGGTCTTTTTGGCATCCCCTTTGTGCAGGAATTTATTGACTGGGAGCTCATGTTAACAGGGATGGAAAACGGAACCATTGATTTTACGGGCGAGATGACCCCTACGCCCGAACGAAGACAGCGTTATTTCATGAGCCTTCCCATTGCGGAGCGCTCACTCAGCATTTTTACATACGGGTCCAATGATATTTTGACAGAAACCGATGTTAACGGACTCAGATTGGGCTTTTATGTGGATACGATCACGGAGCAATCTGTCCGGAATATTTATCCAGCGCTGAGATTTGAAGTTGTTTATGTATTTAGTGTTTATGACGCAATTGAAAAGCTAAGGGCCGGTATTATTGATGCCTTTGTAGGTGAATCGGTAGTTACAAGTGAATTTAAAGCTTATGATTTTATATATTCCAGAGAGTTTTTCCCGCTTGTTTATACTCCTGTTTCGCTGACCACCGAAAACCCCGATCTTCAGCCAATAATTTCCGTTGTGAGTAAATATATCATCGCCGGAGGCATCTACAGGCTCTACGATATACACAGAATGGGCAATTTAGAATACGCGAAATATGAGCTGCACAGGACATTTACAGAAGAGGAGGCAGGGTATATAGAAAATCTGCTTGCCAGCGGGTCAATGGTACCTGTCGCCCTGGAAAGCGACTATTATCCTGTCAGTTTTTTCAACGAACAGGATGGAGAATTTCAGGGCATTGTGCCGGATATTCTAGCGGAAATAAGTGAATTGACCGGCATAGAGTTTAATGTGGTAAATGACAAAAATACGCCTTTTTATCAACTACTTGATATGCTGGATGCAGGTGAAATTGCCTTTGCCCCATCTTTGCTTATGACAGAAGGTCGAAGGGACAGGTATCTGTGGTCTGACGCCTACTACAGTTCGCATTATGCGTTATTATCAAGAGCAGATTTCCCTTTTCTTGAAATGTATCAGGTGCCGGGATTCAGGGTAGGCATCAACAGAGGCACCGCATACGAAGAGATGTACAGGGCCTGGTTCCAAAGCTATGCCCAACTTTTATTTTTTGATTCAACCATAGAAGCCATCAACGCCCTTGAAAATGGCGAAGTCGACCTTGTAATGGCATCTGAGAACGCGCTGCTGGCGCTGACTAATTTTCACGAAAGGCCAGGATTCAAGGTAAATGTTCTTTTTAACGAGCGGGAAGAGTCCCATTTTGGCTTCAATGTTAATGAAAGAATATTACACTCAATTATTACAAAAGCCCTGGATCAGATCAACACCGGCAGAATCGTATACGATTGGACAAGGCGCATGTTTGACTACACAATAATAATTGCCCAAGAGCGTTTTGTTTTTCTTTTCATCTTCACACTCGCGCTTTCGCTGATACTCGTTTACCTGTTCGTAATGCTGCTGCAGAATATCCAGAGAAGAAAAATCATTACAAGGCAGAGCAATTTATTAAGGACGGCAGAGGAGCAAACGAGACTCATGCTGGATACAACCCCGATCTGCTGCCAGCTATGGAACCGCGATTTTAAGACCATAGATTGCAATGAGGCGGCGGTCAAGCTCTATGGATTTAAGAATAAGCAGGAATACATGGAAAGGTTTTTTGAATGTTCGCCCGAATATCAGAGCGACGGGCAGCGTTCCGATGAAAAGTCAACGATGCTGGTAAGAAAAGCTTTCGCCGAGGGTTCTTGTGTTTTCCAATGGATGCATCAGATGCCTGACGGTACAGCAGCGCCCATTCCGGCAGAAATCACGCTTGTAAGGGTAAGTTATAAGGGCGATTATGTCGTAGCCGGTTACACCAGGGATCTGCGTGAACATGAAAAAATGATGGCGGCAATCGATCATCAGAGTAATTTGATGAATACCCTGAACCAGATGTCCGCCATTTTGCTTGAACCGGATATAGAAAAATTCCGGGATAACTTATTGCTTTCCATGAGTTTATTGGCAAGAACTGTTAATGTTGACCGGGTGTATATTTGGAGAAATTATGAAGTTAATCAAGAACTTTACTGTACCCAGTTGTACGAATGGGTTGAAGGAGCAGAATCGCAGCAGGGCCGCGAGCATACGGTGAATGTACAATACAAAAAAGCCTTTCCTGAATGGGAAAAAATACTGTCGCGCGGAGAATGTATAAACGGATTGGTGTCAAATTTGGCTCCGGTTATACAGGAACATCTTTCTGCCCAAAGTATCAAGTCAATTTTGATAATGCCGGTGTTTTATCATGAAGAATTTTGGGGCTTTTTGGGGGTCGACGATTGCTGCAGAGAACGAATTTTTTCGGAGTATGAAGAAGTTATCCTGCGTTCTTCCAGCAGACTGATTTCAAGCGCCTTGTTGCGCCAGAATATTATGCAGGATCTCCGCAGGGCCTCCTTCAGGCTTGAATCTGCCCTGGAAAAAGCCCAGGACGCAAACCGGGCGAAAAGCGATTTTCTTGCGAAGATGAGCCACGAGATACGTACGCCCATGAACGCGATAATGGGTATGGCAGAACTTGCCCTGCGGTCTGACAAATTGGATTTAGCCAGGGAACACATTCTTACAGTCAAGCAGGCCAGCACAAATCTTTTGTCTATCATCAATGACATTTTGGACTTTTCAAAAATTGAGACCGGAAAACTGGAGATTATAAAAAGAAACTATACGTTCTCATCTCTGGCAAATGATGTGATTAGTATCATTAGAATGAGAGCCGTTGATTCACGGATACGCTTTGTCGTAAACATAGACAGTAAAATACCAAGCATACTTGTCGGCGATGAAACAAGAATTAGGCAGGTATTATTGAATATTTTAAGCAATGCTATCAAATATACGGACAAGGGTTATGTGTCTTTTTCCGCATACGAAGAGCGGAGCGGTGAAAGAGAAATTAATCTAATCCTGGAGGTCAAGGATACAGGCAGGGGCATAAAGCCGGAGGATGTCCAAAAACTGTTTGGAGAATATACTCAATTTGATTTAGAAAGAAACAAAAATATTGAGGGAACCGGTCTGGGACTGGCAATAACAAATAGCATTGTGAAAGCGATGGGCGGGAACATTAAAGTCAATACTGAATACGGAAAAGGCAGTACCTTTACTGTCAAGCTGCCGCAGAAAATTCACTCCAGAAAGACACTGGCATCGGTTGAAAAACCAAAAGAAAAAAACGCAATTCTTTACGAGCGCCGGGAGGTCTATGCCGATTCCATTGTTTACAGTATAAATAATCTAGGTGTGGAATGTACGCTTGTCCAAAACGATTCCGAATTACTTGAAAAAATGTCAAGCCAGGAATATGCGTTCATTTTTGTTTCATATACATTGTTCAAAAAAAACAAAGATACAATAATAAAATTTTTAAAAAAAGCAAAAATAGTTGTACTTACAGAATTTGGCGAGGCGATTTCGGATAAAGACCTTAATGCCCTTGCCATGCCTGTGCATTCCATCTCTATCGCAGATATATTAAACGGTGTATCCAGCAATGTTTCATACAGTGAGAGTAACGAGCTCGTTGTGCGCTTTACCGCGCCGGATGCGACGGTTCTTATTGTTGACGATATTAATACAAATCTAAAGGTGGCTGCAGGCTTGCTATTGCCCTATAAAATGAAAGTTGATCTGTGCAATAGCGGCTTGGAAGCTATCGAAACGCTTAAAACCAATAAATATGATTTAGTATTAATGGATCACAAGATGCCGGAGATGGATGGCATTGAAACTACGAAACACCTAAGAGAAATGGGGCAAGAAGACGCCTTTTATAAAGACCTGCCTATCATAGCACTGACTGCCAATGCTGTAGCCGGCACAAGGGAAATGTTTTTGGAAAACGGATTCAATGATTTTTTATCAAAACCTATTGATACAATCACAATGAATACTATTCTTGAAAAATGGATCCCCAAGGAGAAACAAAAAAATTTAACAATAGAAGAGGGAATGAAGGCGGCACAAAGAATACCAGAAAACAAAATGAATATTGATATTGAAGGGGTAGATGTCCATAGAGGAATTGCACTATCAGGTGGAACAGACAAATTTTATTTGGAAACGCTTTCCCTGTATTACAAAGACGGGATTGAAAAGATAGGGGAGATAGAGGAGACTATTAACACAAGAAATTTGCGCATGTATACAATCTACGTGCATGCCTTAAAAAGCGCATCCGCAAACATAGGGGCCACCGCCTTGTCCGAAGAGGCAAAAGCCCTGGAAATGGCCGGCGATCGGGAAGACTGGAACTTTATTAACACACACACCCCCAGGCTTTTGACGAACTTAAAGTCACTTTTAGAAGAAATAAATGACGCGCTATTGGCGAGTAAAAACATCCTGGAAGAAGAGCATGAGTCTTTAGATATGGAAGCATTAAAATCAAATCTTGTTCATTTAAAAACAGCCCTTGATGCTTGGGATGCCGGTACTGTTAATAGAATTGTTGGCGAGATGCGGGATTTTAATCTGCCAAAAAATATCAGCGCCGATGTTGAAGGGCTTTACGATATAATATTGATTGGTGAATATGAGAAAGCCAGTAAAGAGATCGATGCATTGCTGCAAAATTAAGAATTTTATACATTGCCTTTTTCAAGAAAATTCTCCAGTTCCTTTCGGTCTATGCCCCAGTTTCTGCCAAATTCTTCCAGCAGCCTGTCAGAAAGATCCATAAATCTGTCAAACACCTTCTGTCTGGGCGGCAGGAGCCGGGGGAGTAAATTGGGGAATTGGTTGCGGTTTACAATGCGCTCCCAAAAGCGGGCAAAGTTTTTTATCCGTTCAAGCTCCGCAGCCGGGATGGCGCCGGTTTCGATCACTTCATAGGGCGGCTCGCTGGAATAATGCAGACCCTGGGCCTTGTTGTAGCGGGAAATGGGGGTTCCTGGGAGGCATTTTAGTATGCCCACCTGAATCTCGAAGTTACCGCTTCCGACCAGGGTCTGCCAGAGCCTATCGAAACCGGCGCCGAAGGAGCCCAGGTCTTCCCCCGGCAGGCCCGCGATTAGATCCACGTGAAGCAGGGCATTTGTCTCCCGGCGCAGAAAGGCCAAAAGTTCAAGTTCTTCCAGAAAACCGGCCGGGCGTTTTATCAGGGCCGAAGTTTCGCTGTTAAGTGTTTGAATGCCGATTTCCAGCCGAAGGGTTCCAGGGGGGAAGCGCCGTAGAACTTCCCGCAGGGCCGGGGGAAAGCGGGAAGGAAGCATTTCAAAATGCACACAGAGGGGCGGCTGGCTGGCCGTGCCGCCGGGAAGGGAGCTAATCTGCTTAAGAAAGAATTCCATGATCCTTATGGCCCGGGCCATATTCATGTTAAAGCAGCGGTCAAGAAACTTGAAAGTACGCGCCTTACGGGAAATTAGCTTTTCCATTTGTGTCAGAAAAGGCTCCAGGGGAAATACCCGCGGCTGCCGTAATCCGCCCTGACAGTACACACAGCTAAAGGGGCAGGAGCGGGATGCTTCCACGTAAATCAGCTTTTTTTGCAGATCCTCATCCGTATAAAGGTAGTATGCCGGGGCGAGCTTTTTTAGATCAACGCCTGTGTCACCCTGGTTGATAAAAATTGCGCCCCTGGAAGCCCCCTCCCCTTCCGGCGCCGTCCTGCCGGCTAAAAGTTCAAAGCAAAGCTCGCGGAAACTTTCCTCTCCCTCGCCCCGGATCACATAATCGGCGTAGCGGAAGATCTCCGCCTGTTCAGGGAGCCAGGAGACTTCCGGCCCGCCCAGAACCACGAAAGGCCGTTGCCCAGGGCTTGGCTCCTCCTTCCGCCAGGCGGCGTCCAGCTCCTTTAACAGTTCAAGGCTTGCCAGGTGGTTCCATATAGAAACCGAAAGGGCGAGGATCCTTGGGCGGGACGCCAGCAGGGCGGAGATCTTTTCAGCCAGGGGTTGGCGCAGGGCAAATTCAACAATTTCGCATTGATCTTTAAGGCTTCCCAGATTTGCCTTTAACAGCCTTAGTGCCAGGGAGGGATGTATCCACTTGGCATTGATGGTTGCTAAAACAATATCCCTGCTCATTGCTTAATGACCACGCTTAATGACCACTGTCAAACATATTCCGGGTTCCGGTCTGCCACTCCTCCCTGGCTTCCATTACAATACGCTCTACCTCATGCCAGTTGTCGGCTCTTGGGCCGGAAAATTCCCGGTTGGTGGAGTTGGAAAAAACTATGGTCTTACAGCCCTGATCCCGCAGGCGCTGTATGTTTGCCGGCGCGTCATCAATGTACACATGGGCGCCCACCGCACCCTTGTCGGCCATAAAGCATAGGTCCCAGTAGGGAATGTCCCATTTATCAAGCCAGTCTACAGTCTGTGTAATTGTCGCCTTGTGGGAAAATTTAAGAAAAAGCCGGTGGGTAATTATGCGGATTCGGATGCCCCTTTTGGCAAGCTTTCGCAAAACTGCAGGCGCGTCCTTGATAGGCTCCATGTCCCTGAAAAGGTTCCGCTGGTTTACCGCAAAACGGTGCAGCCGCTCGTAACCGCCGTACTCCGTAAGGCCCCATTCTTCAAGGCCAAAGTTTACCTCTGTGGTCAGGGTCTCAATGGGCTTGTCCAGCCAATCGGCCGCGATCTTCCGCATGGCGGCGTAAAAATCCCCTACCACGCCGTCCAGGTCTACACCCAGAATAAAACTGCTTTGTTCGTTTGACATAATATACCTTAATACAAGAGCCTTGATATTAGAATTACCATACTGCGATCCTTGACCAAATAGGCAGTGGGATCAGGCAGTAGCGCTTCTTTTCCCGGAATCATTATATCATCAGGCGAGGGAAGATCGGTATCCACCATCCGAACCCATTTTTTGCCGTCCAGGGGCTCGCATACCCTGAATTCTACGTCCGCATTGCTTCCATTAAACATAATGAAAAAATCATTGTCATCCTTGTCGGCCAGAACATTCGCCTTGGTGCCGTCCATTCTTAAGGCCAGGCAGGGGCCAATATCATCCCAGTCCGGGGTGTTCCCCTCTTCATCAAACCAGCTTATATCCGGAATCGCGTTGTAGGCCCCGTTTCTGCCTGTAAAAAACTCAGGCCGCATGAAGCCCGGATGCCGTAGGCGTAGTTTTATCATCCCCTTTACAAAACGGTACAGTTCGGCGTTCTTCTCTAAAAGGGACCAGTCGTACCATGAGATCACGCCGTCCTGGCAGTAGGCGTTATTGTTCCCCTTCTGGGTGCGGCCCATTTCATCTCCCCCAAGGATCATGGGGGTGCCCAGGGAAACCATCAGGGAACTGATGAAGTTTTTTACCAGCTTCATCCGCAAAGGCTCCAGCTTTTCATCCGGGCCTTCGGTTCCATAGTTGGCGCTGATGTTGTTGTCCCCTCCGTCCCGGTTCTTTTCGCCGTTTTCCTCGTTGTGCTTTCTTTCGTAGGAAACCAGGTCCTTCATGGTAAAACCGTCATGGCTGGTAATGAAGTTTATCGAGTGAAAAGGCTTGCGGCCGTCCCTTAAGTAAAGGTCAGAGCTGCCGGACAGCCGGGTAGCCAGGTGCCTGGTCTGCTTATCATCTCCCCGCCAGTAGCGCCGCAGATCGTCCCTATAGCGGTCGTTCCATTCCGCCCAGCGGCCGCCGGGGAACCAGCCCACCTGGTAGGCGCCGCCGGCATCCCAGGCCTCGGCGATGATTTTTGTATTGCTTAAAATCGGGTCTTCGGCGATACGCTGTAATACCGGGGGGTTTTCCATTAGATTGCCCTTTTCGTCCCGGCCCAGAATTGAACCCAGGTCAAAGCGAAAACCGTCTACGTGCATTTCCATCACCCAGTAGCGCAGACAGTCCAAAATGAATGTACGAACCACCGGATGATTACAGTTTACCGTATTGCCGCAGCCGGAATAGTTTTTGTAGTAACGCTGGTTTCCATCCAGCATATAGTATATCGTGTTGTCCAGGCCCCGGAAAGAAAATGTCGGCCCCAGCTCGCTGCCCTCTGCTGTGTGGTTAAAAACAATGTCCAGGATCACCTCGATGCCGGCCTTGTGCAGCTCCCGGACCATTTCCTTGAATTCCCGCACAGCGCCGCCGGGGCTGCGATCCTGGGCATAGGAGCCCTTTGGGGCAAAGAAGGCCACGGTGGAGTAACCCCAGTAGTTTATCAGCTTCTTGCCGGTCTTGGGATTTACGCTGAGCAGCTCGTTTTCGTTGAATTCCTGTATGGGAAGAAATTCCAGGCTGGTTATCCCCAGGTCTTTAAAGTAGGGAATTTTCTCGATAACCCCCCTGTAGGTTCCCGGGGCGGAAACGCCGGAATTGGGATGCATTGTAAGACCCCTGACATGGGTTTCGTAAAGAACGCTGAAACGCAGGGGATAGTTCAGGGGAAGATCCCCCTGCCAGTCAAAATTATCGTCCATCACGATGCAGCGGGGATTGGTAGACATGTCGTCCACGTAAGAATAGGAAAGATCCTTTGAGGCAGCATATAGATCGTAGCCCACACAGGCCTTTAGGTTCCACTTTGAAAGATCCGTCAGGGCCTTTGCGTAGGGGTCTATCAGGGTTTTCTTTGAATTGAAGCGGAAGCCCTTCTCCGGAATATAGGGCCCCTCGGCCCGGTAAAGGTACAGGGCATGGGTAGGCAGACCGGGAATAAAGCAATGCCAAATGTCACCGGTGCGGTTGGTTTTGCTGTCCAGTTTGATCTCTCTATAAAGACTCCCAGGCTCAGCAGACTGAAAAAGGATGAGGGCTACAGAAGTGGCATGTCGGGAAAAGACGGCAAAATTAACGCCCTTGTCGGTCGGTGTGGCGCCCAAAGGCAGGGCCTTGCCGCTTTCAACGGTAAAGTTACCGAAGGCCATAGACTAAGTATAGCATAGCTTGACAATATATCCAGCCCTGAAAAAAGGGCTTGACAGTTCCTGAAAAATGGGGCATAAAGGTAGATACGGGGCCTGCAAGTTTATTCCCCGTTTTCTATATACGGGGGCGCTAGCCCCCCTTTTTTTGCCCTAGTTTCTGGCTGAGCGAAACAATGCCACAAAGTGCCTGGGGCTAATATCCCTGGCCCCAAGGCCGGACTTGTAATCCAACGGCATTCCCAGATCAAGAAAATCAAAGCCCATGTTTTCAAGCCAGCGGACCATCAGGATCATCTGAACTGTTCCAGCGTTGGCCTCTTCGTAGTAGCCGGAATAGCTGGTGTATACCCGTCCCATCCGCACTCCAACTTCCCCGGCTTTAAGCTCGCCGTCCCGGTATACGGCGAAGGAAAAAGGCTGGGCCCCAGATTCTTTTTTTTTCTTTAAGCTTTTTAAAACCGCAACAAGAGGAGGGGTAAGCCAGTCCGCCCCGTGGGTTTCCACGCACTTATCCAGAATAAATTCAAAGTCCGTATCTACGCGAAGTTCGTAGCGGGAAAGAAAAGAACGGATACTTTTTTTGATATGCAGCTCCGGAAAAAACAGGGCGGAACGGGCCAGGTGCAGTTTTGGAAGAAGGATGTAAAATGGCTCCTGGCTTTCCTCTGTATCCACTTCGTCCTTGAGCGCCGTGGACATGACCAAAAAGCCTGCCTCCATCAGCCGTCTGATAAAATCCTCGTCAAAATCCTTTGCAAGGCAAAATTCCTCGTTGTAGTTGACCGTCAGCATGGTATCTACCACTCTGTCCAGATCATCTTTGGGGTCGATAAAAATGTGTCCCGTGGGCAAATAACGCAGGGGGTAGAAATACATTGGAATATTATATAGTTTATATCTATGATTGTAAGGAAATCAGGATGAAAGCAGCGTTGATTGGTTACGGAAAAATGGGCCGTCTTTTGGAAACACGCCTACTGGAAAAAGGCCATGAGATCCTGGCGGTGGTGGATCCAAATTACAAAGAGGGCAAGGAGCTTGCCTCGCTTGGCGGCCTTGGTCTTGATGTGGCCATTGAGTATACAAGTCCCGCCACCGCAGTAGAGAATATTCTTTTTTGCGCCAAAGAAAAAATCCCCCTGGTGACTGGAACAACAGGCTGGTACGACAGGCTGCCGGAAGTTGAAAAGGCGGTAAATGCCGCCGGTGCATCCCTGCTTTGGGCCTCAAACTTTTCACTTGGGGTAAATCTCTTCTATAGAATTGCCGCATACGCTGCAAAGTTAATCGATCCCTTTGCGGACTACGATGTTGGCGGATTTGAGATCCACCACAACAAAAAAGCCGACAGCCCTTCTGGAACCGCAAAGGTTCTTGCGGAGCGGGTCCTTGCCCAAATGTCCAGGAAGAAAAAGGCGGTTTACGAGATGCTCGAAAAACCGCCCGCCGCCGATGAACTGCACTATGCCAGCCTAAGGGTGGGCTCAGTGCCGGGAACCCACAGCCTTGTTTTTGACTCTGTGGCGGATACAATAGAGATAAGCCATAGTGCCCGCAGCCGCGAAGGTTTTGCCGCCGGAACGGTGCTGGCGGCGGAGTGGCTTGCCGGTGTTCTATCGGGCGGCAAAAAGCAAAGCGGGGTCTTTACAATAGACGACGTTTTAAAGGAGCTCTTATGACGAAACTAAAAGGTGCTTTTACCGCCCTGGTTACTCCCATGAAGGAAAACGGGGATCTGGACTACGATGGTTTTCGTAGGCTCATCAACTTCCAGCTTGAGCAGGGTATCGACGGCCTTGTTCCCCTTGGAACCACCGGGGAAACTCCCACCCTGGAGATCGACGAGGAAGAAAAACTCATCCGCATAATCATTGACGAGGTAAAGGGCAAAGTGCCGGTTGTGGTCGGGGCAGGTTCCAACGACACAAAGCACATGCTGGACTTTGTCCGGCGGGCCAAGGACATGGGAGCCGATGCCGCAATGGTTGTGACGCCTTATTACAACAAACCCAACGATGACGGATTGTTAAAACATTTCGAGGCCGCCGGCGGAGTAGGTATTCCCATAATGGTCTACAACATCGCCTCCCGCACCGGTCGAAACATTCCCACAAACCTGATGGAAAAAATTGCCGCCATGCCAAACATCGCGGCTGTTAAAGAAGCTTCCGGCGATTTGTCCCAGATGGCCGAGGTTCTTGAAAAAATTGCCATGCCCAGCAGGACAGGCGCAGATCCCTTTATGGTTCTCTCCGGGGATGACAGCTTTGCCATGCCCCTTATGGCCCTGGGCGGGGACGGAGTCGTATCGGTCATTGGCAACCTGGTGCCGGCGCGGATAAAGGCCCTGTGCCAGGCCTGCCTTGCGGGGGACTTCCAGGAGGCGCGGAGGATTCACTTTGAGCTGCTCCCCCTTATGCGGACGGCTTTTATTGAAACCAACCCTGTTCCGATAAAACTGGCAATGAGCTGGGCCGGCCTTCCCGCAGGTCCCGCAAGGCTCCCCATGGGCAAGCTGGATCCCAAAAACGAAGCCCCGCTCAGGGAGGCGATTAAAAAGCTGGGATTTTAAGCGAGGGCTTGTATGAAAAAGAAAGTAATTTTTGCGGCGCTTTTTTTCTGTATTTCCATTTCGGTTTTTGCCCAGGGATTTTATTTTGATATTGGTGCTGGTTTTGGACGAGCCTGGACAAGATTCAACGGGGAAAACGTGATCAATATATTAAATGCCGAGGGGCTGCAGGTTTCGCCGTCTGGAATGATGCTGAGCTTAAAGGCCGGATATGGCCCGGTTGCCGATATGCCGATTTATATTGTGGGCGAATTAGGCTCAATATGGCATATGCTTTCTTTTGACTATTCTTTGGAACATCATGATCTGTATAGATATGACCATGAAATAAGTTTTATCTCATCAATAATTGGTCCCGGAATTTTGTATTATCCAGTCCAGCGCGTCCAACTGGGATTATCCGCCGGTTTATCTACTGTTAATAATAGCTCTTCTTTACCTGACGCTTATTTTTCTGATCTTAGGCCCAACAGCAAAGGCGGATTTGCCTGGAATGCTTCTGCAGCGATGGATTTTGGACGCCGCAACCACGGATGCCTGGTTGGCGTACAATTGTTTCAAGCCATAAATAATCTTCAGATGTCAAACCTTACCGAAAATGCTTTTCTGCTGAGTATTTTTGTCAAATACGCATACCGGCAAAAGCCGCAGCTGCTGTTTTTCTAGGGATCAGTTATGACCGGCAGGGAACTTCTTGAGCACCTCTGCTCCCCACGGGCCGCCGAGCTGCTCTCGACCCTTTACGGCGGCGGCGAGCTTGAACCGGCCCGGCAGCGTTACCAGGGCCTTGTGGAAGGGCTCCTTGACGAAAGCCTTTTCCCCCGGCGGGATTACCCGGAAGCGGCCGGAGCGCTCCGCGTCTTTTCCGTGCCGGGCCGCAGCGAGTTGGGTGGGAACCACACTGATCATAACCGGGGCAAGGTATTGGCCGCCTCCATTCAACTTGATGCCGTGGCAGTGGTCGCCCCCCGGCAGGACAAGCAGATCTTTTTACGCTCCGCCGGTCATCCCAGTGTTAAAATTGATATCTCTGATCTTTCCATAAGAGAGGATGAGAGAGGCAAGCCCGATGCTCTTGTACGGGGAGTCGCCGCAGAATTTGCCGCCGGCGGCACGGCAGTGGGCGGCTTTACCGCCAACATTGATTCCCTGGTCCTTAACGGTTCGGGCCTTTCTTCCAGCGCGGCGGTGGAAGTTCTCTTTGGGAAGATATTCGACAGCCTTTACGGCGGCGGCAAACGGAGCGCCCTGGAGCTTGCCCGGATAGGCCAAAAGGCGGAGAACCTTTATTTCGGGAAGCCCTGCGGCCTGATGGATCAGACGGCCTGCGCCTTTGGCGGGGCGGTGGCGATTGATTTCCAGGATGCCCAGGCGCCCAGAGTCAGGGGGATCAGCTTTGATCCCGCCGCCGCCGGTTTTGCCCTTTGCATAGTTGATAGCAAGGGCAGCCACGCAGACCTTACGCCGGATTACGCGGCGATCCCCGCAGAGATGAAAGCCGCCGCCGCCTTTTTCGGCAAGACCGTACTCCGTGAACTGAACGAGGAAGCCTTTATGGGCAGAGTGCCGGATCTGCGAAAGGCCCTGGGCGACCGGGCAGTGCTGCGGGCCCTGCACTTCTTCAACGAGAACCGACGGGTGGACGCCATGCTTGCCGCCATTGAGGGGAAGGCCATGGACACATTTCTTGCCCTGGTAAATGAGTCCGGGGATTCTTCCTGGCAGCTTTTACAAAACATTTACTCCCCGAAAAATCCCGCCGAGCAGGGCCTCGGCTTGGCCCTGGCCCTGACCAAGGATTTTCTAAAGGCTTCAGGCGGCGCTGCGGGCGGCGGCGCATGCAACGGCAAGCACCATGGCGCTTGCCGAGTACACGGCGGTGGTTTTGCCGGGACTATTCAGACATACCTTCCAATTGACAGGCTGGAAGATTACCGGAAGCTCATGGAAGATGTTTTCGGAAAAGGGGCCCTTACGGTTCTAAGGATAAGGCCAGTGGGGGCAACAGAATTGGTTTTTAATTGAACAAGAAACAGGAAAAAATTGCGTGCTTAAGGAACTTGTAAAGCTCAGCTCCCGCCTCGCCTCTGAATGCGGCGCCTTAAGTTTCGGGCCCCAGGTGGCGGCAGTTTACAATCCCCTTGTCTACGCAAGCCGCCCGTACAAACTCTACCTTGAACTTGCCGCCGTCGCTTTCGCCGGTACGACCTCAAGCCCAAAGGTGATCTTCCTGGGCATGAATCCGGGGCCCTGGGGCATGGCCCAGACCGGCGTGCCTTTCGGGGAAGTCGCCGCCGTGCGGGACTGGCTGGGCATTACGGCAGCGGTGGACAAGCCGGAGCGGGAACATCCAAAGCGACCCATCGAAGGCTTTGCCTGTACCAGAAGCGAGGTCTCCGGCCGCCGCCTCTGGGGACTTTTCCGACAGCATTTTGGAACGCCGCAGAAATTTTTCCGCGGGCATTTCGTGGCGAATTACTGCCCCCTGGTGTTCATGGACGCAGGCGGCGCGAACATTACCCCGGACAAGCTCCCCGCAGAAGAGGCGGCCCCTCTTTTTGAAATTTGCGACCAGGCCCTGGCGGACACAATCGAACTGCTAAAACCCAAGTGGCTTATTGGCATTGGCGGCTTCGCGAAAAAAAGAATAGACAAAGTACATGAGAAATTTTTCAGCGGGCAAAGGACCGGCGGGCTTACAGTCGAGTTTTCCAGCGCCCAGATCCTTCACCCTAGCCCGGCCAGCCCGCGGGCTAACGCCGGCTGGGACAGGGAGGTTCTTAAAAGCATGACGGATCTGGGGCTTTGGGAATTTGCAAAACCCGTATAAATAATGCTATGATTAAAACGGGGAGAGCAGATGCCAAACATTTCAAAAAACAAAAAAGGATTGATAGTACTCGCCGCTGGGGGCGTGCTGCAACTCTTCCTGGGCCTGGTCTTTGCATGGAGCTTCTTTGTAATGCCCCTAAACGAGGCTTACGGATGGGACATCGCCAGACTCAATCTTAACAGCTCGTTTATCCTGGGCTTCTTTGTATTGGGAATATTTGTTTGCGGCAGGCTGCTGCCAAAACTTGGCTCCCAAAGAGTTGTTCTTTTTGGCGGAATTATGCTTTCTGCCGGAGTGTTTGCCACGGCCTTTTTACCGGCGGCCTTTGTCTGGCTCGTATACATTAGTTATGGCCTTTTGGGCGGCCTTGGCGCCGGGGCCGGCTACAACGCGGTCATCTGTTCGGCGCAGAAATGGTTCCCCCAAAACCGCGGCATCGCGGCCGGGATCAGCATCTGTGCCTTTTGGGCCTCGGCGCTGCTTTTCACGCCATTGCTTGAGATACTGCTGCAGCAATTCGGCCTGCGTTATGGCTTTATGCTTCTTTCGGGGGCCTTGCTTGTTGGTGTATTGGCACTGTTTTATTTTATCCGTTTGCCTGCGGAGGGCAGCGGGGCAAGTCCGTCGGTCACGGCGCTTCTTCTAAAAAGGCAGTTTACAACGGCGGAGGCGCTGGAAACAAAGGGATTTTTCTTTCTAATTTTTTCGTTGATGCTCGCAAGCACCGCATTTTTTTACTTCAACCTGGCTTTAATAAGTATTGCAGTTGTCCTGGGAACTTTGATAGCGCCGCTGGTATCAGATATAATTGGACGCACGAGAACCGCAGTCACCCTTATCCTTGCCACCGCAATCTGCGTACTGGTTTTGGGCTTTGGCCCAACATTTCTGTTTTCAGCGGCGCTTGCGCTGATGGCCTTTTGTTTCGGCGCCTTTTTCGGCATTTATCCGCTGTTGACCGCCGATTATTTTGGCATAAAAAATGTTGCCTCGAATTACGGCGTGGTGATGCTTGGTTTTGCCATCGCTGCCATTTGCTTTCCAATGCTTATCAAATTGATCGAGGTTGAGATGATTAGGTTCATTGTACTCTCTGCGTCGGCGGCCCTTGGGGCCCTGCTGGTTCAGAGGATAATGAAATTAAAAGAAAGAGATTATTAGGAAGAAGAAAGGAGAGGACTTGGCAGATGGACAGGTGGGGGCATGTTTCGTACAGCTTTAGGGAAATAATTCACTTTATTAAAGACGTATCGAGCAGGAAAAAAATGCTCCTTATGATTCCTGTCCTGACACTTTTTACCGGCTTCATATTTCAAAGAATAGTAACAAGCTCTTCGGAATTGCATTTGTTCGCGTCTTTACAGGAGCAGCCCGCGCTTATCAGCACTGCGGAAACGACCATGAGGGCTCTTGCCGCAGCGTATCCCGGGCGGATTGGCTCGCCGCAAATGCGTGACGGGGACTGGGCCTTTCTTGTTAATGGAAGATGGTTTTACTATGCCGAAAGCCGGTTCCTTCCGGAAGAACACAGAAGCCGGGCAGAGGAATACCGCGCCCAGAATTTTAACTGGAACTACCCGGCGGAATTGCCTCCCTGGGAAAGTACCGCCGAGCAAAGGGCGGCACGGACGCAGAGGCTTGAAGAAAACCGCAATAGGCCGCCGTCCCAGGCTCAGCCAGGCAGACAGGCTCTTAGACGGCCCATGTACTTTGCCGAGGCGCTTTGGAATATCAGTAACAGGAACGAGGCCTGGGAGCAGCAGGCGCACATTGAATTCCTGGGGCATCAATTGTCGATACATTCTGACCTTTCGCATAAAATGAAACTAATGGAAGAAATTATTCTGAACGAAGCAAGAACCAACGCCGCAGTACGTCAGTGGGTTAATTCCCTTGGAACCATCGCGGGCTGGAACTGGCGCACTGTAGCAAGCTCAGGAAACCGCAGTTCCCATTCCTACGGCATAGCAATAGACCTGCTTCCAGGAAACTTAAGAGGTCAGGAAACCTACTGGCTATGGGCCTCCCGCAGCAATTCCCAGTGGTGGAATATTCCCTATTCCAGCCGTTACCATCCGCCGGACGAGGTAGTGCGGACCTTTGAATCCTTTGGTTTTGTTTGGGGCGGTAAATGGGCCAACTTTGACACCATGCATTTTGAATATCGCCCGGAAGTTTTTATTCTAAGTAATATTCCCATGGCCAATTTCCCAAGATGAAATCAGGCGCTAAAAAAACAGGTGTTCGATTAATATCCTTAGCCCGATTAAAATAAGAACGGCTCCCCCGGCAAATTCCGCCTTTGACTTGAACCTTAAGCCAAAAATGGTTCCTATTTTAACACCGGCAATTGATATGCAGAAGGTTGTAAGGCCGATTATTAAAATGGCGGTAAAAATATTTATCTCGAACAAGGCAAACGTTATTCCCACTGCCAGCGCGTCTATGCTTGTAGCGATAGCTAGCAAAAGCATTTTTAAAAACAGAAATTGATTTTCGTCCCGCCTTTCTTCATCTTTGGAAAAACTGTCCTTAATCATTTTTCCGCCAATAAAGCCAAGAAGTCCAAAGGCAATCCAGTGATCCAGGTGCTGAATGCTTTCTGCAAAGAAGCTCCCCGCAAAATAGCCGATAAGCGGCATAAGGGCCTGAAAGAAGCCAAAGTATATTCCAGGGATTAAAAACTCACGAATCTTCGGCCTCTTAGCCGACAAACCCAGGGTGATAGAAACGGCAAAGGCGTCCATTGATAAAGCAATCGCAATCAAAACAATTTCCAGAAAACTCAAAGAAAGCCTCCGGGGGAATTATAACACAGGGTTGGGGGAATTGTGAGAGGCGGGGCTGTAGTGCCTTGAAGGAAATAGTGTATTGAAGGTATTCTTTTTAAAGAGCAAAAATGAAATTAGTGTTCATTTGGATTACCTTTCTTTCGGCGGTTTGTCTTTTGCCGCTCTGGTCCCAGGAAAATGCAGGAAACGGTGCATTGGCCGGTACCATTACTTCCATAGAAATAAACGGCTTAAGGCGCATGAGACCGCATGCTGCCCAATATCCCCTGGAAAAATTTATTGGCCGCCAAGGTTCTGAGCTGGATCTAAACGACGTGTATGCAGCAGTTATAGACATGATGACTTTGGAGCCTTTGGAAGCGGAGCTTGTTGAATCAGAAGCTGGCATCATTCTTCGTGTGACGGTGGAGGAAAAGTGGTCAATTTTTCCTGTCCCAATAGTGATTGCAGGTTCAGGTGAAACGAATTTCGGCCTTTTCCTTGCAGATACCAATGCCTTTGGTATGCGAGACCTGATTGCTTTGGGCGGCATGTACGGATCATCGGGCTGGCTGGCTATGGCAATGTACCAGCACAACCCAAGCCGCGATATCATACCCGGCTGGAACAGTTTCTTCATGTTCAACCACCGGGAAGATGAAGATGGTGACAGAGACGAAAAAATTCACCGCCGTTATACTGTTGAGCAGCTTAATTTTTCCCTGGGCCTGCGCCATCATTTCAATAGCATCTTCCTGGGATCATTTGGCTTGTCCTTTAGCAATATCAACCTTGTAGAAAGCCCTGATGCTCTTAACCCGCCTGAAACAGGGGCCATGGTTTTGAGTTTTAGTCCAGGTATTTCCTTTCGCAATAGCAGCTGGGACGGCATATTGCTTTCTCAGCAAAGTATTTCATTACAGTACAGTTATAATCTTGTTTTCCCGTATTCTGGTTTTCACCAGGCGGAATTTCGCGGTGTCTACGAACAGCCCCTGGTTCCCGGTTTCCGCTTTATTTTGCGAAGCGGGGCAATTTCCAAATCCAGCGCAGACCCAGGTATAGATCCGCTTTTTGAGGAAGGCCCGCAAAGAGCGCAAGTTGACATCCTGCCATGGAGTTTTTCCGCCAGGCACTACGCGGGTTTTTCCACGGGACTGGAAAAACACATCTTTAACTTTTCCTGGGGAACATTTTCCGTCTTGGGTTCCTGGCAACTGGCTTTTTCCCATGGCCCAATCTCAGGATTCCAGATTGATCACGGCCCTTCCGGGGGAACCCGTTTTTATTTGAACCGTTTGGCTTTGCCTGCCATGGGCGTAGGTTTAGCCTACAACATGAATTCCGGCCTTTTCCAGTTTGCCTTTAGTCTGGGCATGGGGTTTTAACGTGTGAGTGGTGAAGCACCGCGCAGTTATGCGTATTGCCGTTGATATAAAGGAAAATCTATGAAAAAATCTGTTGACAATCCTTCAAATATATATATATAATTTAGCGTATGAATTATAATACAGTGATTGAAGATATAATTTATTTACTAAAACCTTCTGATCCTTATAAAATTATTTTATTTGGTTCTTATGCCATAGAAAATCAAAATAAGGATAGTGATATAGATATTATGGTCATATTAGATAATGATGATGTTTCAAAAACATATACAGAACGTTTAAATAAAAAAATTTATATAAGAAATTTACTTCTTGAAATTAATCGTAATATTCCTCTTGATATTTTAGTTTATTCAAAGGAAGAGTTAAAATTAATAAAAAATTATGGCAATTATTTTATTGATGAAATTGAAAAAAATGGCAAGGTAATTTATGAAAAAGCAAGTTAATGATTGGATTTTATTGGCTGACAAGGATTTATATGCATCTGAATTACTGATAAAAGATGTACACCCTTTAACAAATATTGTTGCTTTTCATTGGTAAAACTATGGGCATGGTATTTTATATTAATGAAAGTGAAGCATGGGATACTTCCAAGGCATTTTTCGCAGTAATGGCCGACGCAATGACAGAGCAAATAAATACCAGAGATCTGTTTGAACAGAAACTGTCTAAAATGTTAGAAGAAGCCTCAGAATTTCTTGTATTAAAAGATTTGACAGTAGAAGAATTTAACCATTTTTGTAGGATCTACAAAAAGGCGAAGGATAAATACCCTGATTCAAAAAACGGCATTCATGTCAAAAAAAATGGGCATTTCCCTGAGCTTTGGGGTGCATGGGAAGCTCTTCCCAAAAGACTTAAGCTCGATCCTCGCTATAGAGATTCTTTATAATAACAGATGGTGCTATTGAGCAAAAAGCTGAGTTGCATTGGTATTTCTGCAATAAAATAGGAAAGGTTAGATTTAAGGTAAAGAGGTATTTTAAATGAAAGTCAGGTTCTTATTTGTAGAAGATTTGGATTGTGACCTAACAGTAAATGAGACCTATGAAGTTCTGTCTATAGAAAAAGGCTGGTACAGAATAGTTGATGATTCAGAGGAAGACTATTTATATCCACCAGATATATTTGAAATAGTTGAAAAAGAACCAGTCCCGCATATTTCTGATTAATTTTTTTGTATACTTGACTACCTGAGCTTTTCAGGAGATATTTAAAGAATCCGTACAAAAGATACAATATAATATATCTTTTATTATTATGGAGGAAATATGGAAGAATTAGAGAAATTGATTATTCCACAAAAAAATGGAAATGAAAGCATAGTATTTAATAATAATGACATTGGCTGGAAATTAATAGATTTCTGGAAATGGAGTGTTTCAGATTTATTGAGTAATACAACAAGAGGAACTTTTGCAGAATTTATTGTGGCAACGGCAATGGATATAGATTTGACTAATGTCAGAGAAGAATGGGATGCATATGATTTAGAAACAAAAGATGGTATAAAAATTGAGATTAAAACTTCAGCATATCTACAAACATGGTTTCAAAAAAATTATTCAGCTATTACTTTTTCTATAAAACCTGCTTATTCTTGGGATGCTAAGACAAGTGAATCACTTGATGTAAAAACAAGACCTTCAGATGTTTATGTATTTTGTTTATTAAAACACAAGGATAAAAAAACGGTTAATCCATTAGATTTAAACCAATGGGTTTTTTATGTTGTATCAACCAAACAAATAAATGATTTATATGGGAACCAAGGTTCATTGAGTTTATCAGTTTTAGAAAAAACAACTGATAGTATAACCTATGATAAATTAAAGGAAAAAATTATTGAAGAATATTCTGCAAAAAAATGAAAGTGAAGCTTTATTGTACGCCTTCCACATCACTTAACAAACGGTATATGCTGCGCCGCCTAATCGGCGGCTCGGGTTTCCGTTCGGCTAGATCATATACTTAAAGCGTTATGCGACATTGAATAAAACAATATAATTGTAAAAATAAGACTTTACAAGATAATTTATATATGAGATAATAAATATGAAGGAGAATTGCATGGGGAAAGTATATATTTTTACAAATGACTCAATGCCAGGAATTATAAAAATTGGGGTTACAGAGCAAGAAACAATAGAAGATCGAATAAAATCATTGGATAACACATCAGTTCCAACCCCTTTTAGGTTTTATTTCGCAATAGAAACAAGTAACCATAAAGAAATTGAAAAATTAATGCATAATGCTTTTTCAGATTATAGAATTAGAAATAATAGGGAATTTTTTGAAATGGATCCCGAAAGAGCTGTTTCTGCATTAAAAATTTCTGGTGAACAAGAAATTAAACTTGAAAATGAAATGATTGATGCTGAAGGAATTAAAATTACTCCTTCAAAAAAATTCAAAAAACGATATTCATTCAATTTTGTAAATATTCCAATTGGAGCAGAATTAACATATACCAGAGATGAAAACATTAAGTGTACTGTAAAAAGTGATAACGAAATAGAATATAATGGAAAAATATATTCTTTGAGCAAACTTGCAGATGAATTACTAAAACAGAATGGTTATAATTGGAAGTCTGTGCAAGGACCTTTATATTTTAAGTATAACGAAAAGACACTTTTTGAATTAAAAAAAGAAATGGAATTATCTGACGAAGAAGACATTGAGGAATAATGGAAAAATGTCATGACTTCGTTTTAAAATGGATTTTGAACGAATAGCCGCCAAACGGAAGTTACAGAAAGGTAAAAAGTGTTTATATTAATTTGAGGTATTATATGGGTAAAGGTTATATCATTGGCTGTAATAATTGCATAAAAGATGAAGATTTGAATAATTTATGGAATAGTAAAAATAAAATTAATGGGACATATTTTAATATTCATATAGGTGGATTAATGTTGTGTTTTTGTAAAGAGCAACTAGAAAAAAGATATGGTGTTTATAAAAATTATGATAGGAAATATCGATTGCTTGCTGGCGGAGATCCTCCAGAAGAAATATATAAAACTTTAGGTTCAGCAACAAATGATAAAAAAATAGATAAATTAATTCTTGAGAATATTAAAAATGGATATGAATTTACCGAAAATTTAGGGGACTTTGCATACTTTTGTGAAAAATGTAATAAATTGTTTAATCATTTTTATTTTCAAATGAAAAAAGATGAACAAATATATACACCAGATTATAAATGTAAAAATTGCAAGCATAATATGGGACTTGTTAATATTTTGTTTGATGATGATGTTGGTTTAGAATTTGAAAATGAAGCAATAGAAGAAGATATTAAAATAATATATAATTATGAATTATTTCTCGATAATAATATTGTAAAAATAAAAAATATTGATGGAAGCAAAAACATTATTTGTGATTATTGTAAAAAAGATAATTTTTCAATCTTATCTTTTTGTATGGTGGATTAAAAAACTGTATTTATATTTTTCCCTAAAACAAAGGGCAGTTCAATCTTACACAACTGCCAAGTATAAGGGGATTATAGTGGCTGACCCTCGCTAGTTTCCTATACCACTTGTGCAATGCACTTGTTTATTGTATCATATTATTTAGGAGGATAAAAGTATGGCAATCCCTACATTTCAAATGGTAATGTTACCCCTGATGAAGTACTGTGCCGAAACCCCCCAACAGCACAGAATGGATGACATAATAGATGCAATAATCAAATATTTTAATCTAACCGAAGAAGAAAGGAAGCAATT
>Ga0099364_10000253_pt1 | contig 89056 bp, 87 predicted proteins | sample TergutTh196P3_FD_73070 | JGI IMG/M metagenome (GOLD analysis project Ga0099364, IMG submission 73070) | Microcerotermes parvus P3 segment gut microbial communities from Pointe-Noire, Republic of the Congo - Th196 P3 | ecosystem: Host-associated > Arthropoda: Insects > Digestive system > Gut ...
TGCTAAAAGACCCGTTTGATGTCAATGCGTTTTTGATAGTCGGCGAAAAGAAAGCTTTGCTCTTTGATACCGGCTATGGAATATGCGATTATGAGGCGGCGGTCAGAGAGATAACCTCAAAGCCTCTCACGGTCGTGCTCGGTCACGGGCATTTGGATCATGCCGGCGGCGCTTACCAGTTTGAGAAAGTTTATTTGCGCGAGCCTGATTTTGAGCTCTGCCGCGAGCATACCGACGCCGGAATACGAAGTGATGTTATAACAAGAATCAAAAAAGCGAGTATTGAAATCAATTTTGACGCGGATGAGTGGATAAATTGCGGTAAGTGCAACCCGATACCGCTTGATATAAATACCGTGTTTGAGCTTGGCAACTTGAATGTTGAGGTAATTGATATGGCCGGTCATACGGGCGGCTCGATTGGCTTGCTCCTTTGCGAGCAGCGCATATTGCTTGACTCCGATTCGGCAAACACTCATTGCTGGATGTTTGTGCCGCAATCACTGTCCGTGCGCGAGTATATCAATATGCTAAAACGGGTTAAAGAATTAGATTTTGACGTTTTTTACGTCGCCCATCAGGATTTTGCCCACGACAAATCATTTTTTGACAAATTTATACACGTCGCTGAAAATGCGTCAATTGAGAAAGCCGTGCCGTATGATAACTGGCCTGACTATGATCCGTACATATATACCGAGGACAATTGCTCTATAGTCGTAAACGAAAGGACGCTAAACGGTGGTTTACTATGACAAATACGCAGTGGAATTTATTTAAAAGAATAATAAAGCAAGAGGAAGAAAAGCTGCATGTCGGTCTCATTGTAGACAGCCCGTGGATGCCCGGCTACTGCGATATTTCCACGATTGATTTTTACGCGATGCCCGATATTTGGTTTGACGCTTACATCAAAATCAAAAAGGACTTTCCCGATATTTTGTTTTTGCCCGATTGGTGGGCGGAATACGGCATGGCTGCGGAGCCGTCGGGATTTGGGGTAAAGTTTAGCTTATATCATGATAATCTTCCTGCCGTCCATCATCTTGCCGCCGATGTTGAAGATATGGAAGAGGTTGTAGACGCGTTGAAGCTGCCCGATCCGCGCAAAGACGGGCTTATGCCCTTGCTTCTCAATTTGCAGCAAAAAATAAAACCGAGGCTTGACGCAATCGGCGAGAAAATAAACATTGTCAGTGCCCGCGGCCCGATGACCGTTGCCGCTCACCTGTTTTCAGTCACCGAGCTGCTCTTGTGCGCAAAGATTGAGCCCGATGTATACCACAAGCTGCTGCGCATTACGACCCAGCTTTGCAAAGACTGGCTTTACGCGCAGCTTGACGCCTGCGGCGAGGCGGAGGGTGTTTTGCTCCTTGATGATATAACCGGATTCTTTAGTAAAGACGATTATCAAGAGTTTGCGCATCCTTACCTAAAGGATATATTCTCCGCTTTTTCCGGTCAAGTAAAACTTTTACACAACGACACCGCAAATGACGTGCCCTATCCGCATATGCCCGATCTTGGCATAGATTTATTCAACTTTACGCATGAGCGAGAGATCGGCACCGTCAGGTCTCAGATAGACGCCAATATAACGCTTCTGGGCAATGTGCCGCCAATGTCTCTTGCGAGAAATACTCCCGAAGAGGTTTATGAGCTGTCCAATTCGTGCATACGCGACTATGTTGCGGCAAACGGCAGCACAAGAGGTCTTTTGCTCAGTATCGGCGGAGGCGTTCCAATGGGGGCAACGCGGGAATGTATTGACGCGCTGATAACCGCCGCAAAAGCGTATAATATGTGATTTGCGAATTACAGCCTTTCGAGCGCAAGGGTCTGGGGTATAATACGCAAACAAGGAAGCTCGCAGAGCTTCCTTGTTTGATAATGCTAAAATGCTACTTACTGTATTTTATTCGGGCGCGGGTTCTTCGTCTGTGGCGTCCGCCGGGATAGCGGCGTCGGTTTCTTCCGCAAATCCGCTGTCTGGTAATCTCATCTCCGAATCTGACAGCGCTTTTATGCTAAGGGAAACCTTCTTGCGCTCATTGTCTATCTCCGTAATTTTTACGTCTACCATTTGATCAACTTTCAGCACCTCTGACGGCAAGCCTATTCTTTGGTCTGATATTTGCGAAATGTGAATAAGACCGTCAACCCCGGTGCAAATTTCCGCAAAAGCCCCAAACGGCATCATCTTGACGATTTTAACGTTGATGATATCTCCGACGGAATAATCGGCGGTAAACTTCGTCCACGGGTTATCCTCGCCTTTTTTATAGCCGAGCGAGATTTTTCTGTTTTCTCTGTCAAAGGAGATGACATACACGGCAATCTCATCACCGAGAGCTAAAATCTCCGACGGCTGCTTGATGCGCGTCCAGCTCAGCTCCGAAATGTGAATCATGCCGTCCACGCCGCCTATATCAACAAACACGCCATAAGAGGTCATTGACTTGACAACGCCGTCATATTTCTTGCCGACTTCTATCTCGCTCCACACCTTGTCTGATTTCTCCCGGCGTTCGTGTTTTTGAGCGTCGCGAATAGACCCGACCACACGCCGTCTTGACTGGTTTACTTCATTTATACGCAGTTTAACATTCTTTTTGAGAAGTTCCGTCATGGAGGCGTTTTTTGGCAAGCCCGATTGAGAAGCCGGGACAAAAACATGCACACCTTTTACATTGACGACGACGCCGCCCCTGTTTTCCTGTATAACAAAACCGGAAACCACTTCCCTATTTGCTCTGGCTGCCTCAACCATGTCTAAGTTTTTGGCGGCGTCAAGACGCTTCTTTGAAAGCATTATCATGCCCTCAACGTCATTTACGCGCATGACAAAGGATTCTATTTCGTCACCGATTTTAATGACCTCATTGATGTCGGTGTGTTCTTCGTCGAGAAACTCCGATGTCGGGATATAGGCTGATTGCTTTGCTCCCAAATCAACGGATACTTCTGTTGAAGTAATTGAGGTAATCGTGCCTGTTACTTTTTCTCCGGTGCGAAGTGTCTTGATGGATTTTTCCAGCATCTCCTCAAAGGTTTCCGTATCGGGATCAATATCAAAATCCACATCTGAATCAAAGCCGTGATCTGCTTTTGCATCGGTATTTTCGGATATTTCGGACGAAGCGGACAGAGCGTCTGTTTCTTCCGCTGTTTCGGACAAGACATAAACACCGTCACTCTCGGATTCTTCCAAATCTTCGGCCGGCGCGGGTTCTTCCGGCGGTAAATCAGATACGTCTGCAGCTTCGTTTATTTTTTCTGCTTTCTCTTCCGGCACGGGCGAAACATCAGCCGAAGCGGCTATAGCTGCTTCGCTTACTTCATCTTCCGCGGTGATACCGTCCACAATTTGTTTGTTTTCTTCCATGCTCATCTTAGCGATGACCTCCTTAATAATAAACGGCGGGGTTGAGGCGCCTGCCGTAATGCCAACCAAATTGAAGCCTGAAAATGCGTCTTTTTTTAATTCATCCGCGTTTTGAATGAAAAATACATGGGCGCAATGCTCTTTACATACCTTTGCGAGCTTGTGGCTGTTGGCGCTGTTTTTGTCGCCTATGACGCAGACTGCTTCGGCTATTTTCGAGATTTCCAAGGCTTCCGATTGACGATGATACGTAGCATTGCATATTGTATCAAAAATATTATGGTTTGTACACTCTTTTTTTATGATTGTTCCGCAACTGTCAAATAACTGCTTTGTACCTGTTGTCTGAAACACGACCGAAATGGGAATTTGGGTGTTATTTTCGACTTTTAGCCACTCTTTTAGCTCAAAATCATTTTCAAATATTATAAACTTATCACACCAGCCTGAAATAGCGGTAACTTCGGGATGGTTTCTTTGTCCGATAATGATTATGAGCCGCCCGGCTTGCGACTCCTTTTGAGCGATGTCGTGTATTTTCTTCACATCGGGGCAGGTCGCGTCAATTACATTGGCCCCTATTGACTTTAGCGCGTCATGCTCCGCTCGGCTCGCCCCATGCGACCTTATTATGACGGTATGATCTTTTTTAACTTCAAAAATATTTGAAACAACGCGCACACCTTTATCTTTAAGGTCTGCCACAACATGCTCATTATGAATGATAGGTCCGAGCGTAACGCAGTTTGAATAACGCTCTGCCGCCATATGGCACAGCGATACCGCTCGGCTAACTCCGTAACAATACCCGGCGGATTTGGCGAGTTTGATCTTCATTGCGCTTTTTTCTCCAAATCATCAATATTGCTCATAAGCTCTGCGGAAAGCCTTGCCCACTCATCGGCTGTACGCTTTACGCTTTGTTTTTCGATAAGGTACGGCTCGCCGAAGACAATGAGCGTTTTCTTGAAGAAAGGCTTCTTTCTCGGCATAAAGACGGGCAATATCGGAACCCCGGCACGTTCGGCAAGTTTTACCGCGCCGTTTTTTGCCGCGCCGCCAACTCCGGCGTTCACCTCTTCTTGCCTGACGCGTGTGCCTTCGGGAAATATTATAACCTTCTCCCCTTTTTTCAGGTAAGCAAGTGTCGTCTTTATTGAATTGACATCAAGCGCACCTCTGTCCACGCTTATCGTGCCGAGCTTGCGCAAGAGCGTGTTGATGACAGGTATTTTGAAAAGCTCCGCCTTGGCAATTACATGAACTTGCGTGCCTATACCCAAAGCAAGGGCGATGAGAAACGGGTCTATCATCGCAGAGTGATTTGCGCAAATAAGCGCCCCGCCCACGGAGACATCCGCGTTAACGGCCTTAAATGGACGGAAAAGGCGAATTATCGGGCCCACCAAGCGAAAACAACCTTTATAAAATTTATAGCTTTCTTTTGCTTTCATAATCAAACCATTTCTAATTCTAACCGATTACCTATAAGTTTGCATAAGGCTTCAAAGCTCTGCTCAAAATCAAGCTGTGTTGTATCGAGCAAAACCGCGTCATCGGATATTTTAAGCGGCGCGATTGCGCGTTCACTGTCGTTTTTGTCCCTTATTTTCATATCGTTTAAAACTTCAAAAAAGGTAGTTTCTATGCCCTTTTCGATAAGCTCGTCATATCGCCTTTTTGCCCGTGTTTTCTCGTCCGCTGTAATAAAAATTTTAAGCCCGGCGTTTGGCAGCACAACAGTGCCAATATCGCGCCCGTCCATTATTACATCGTATTTTACCGCCATATCCCGTTGCGTGGACAGCAAAAATTCGCGCACAGGAGGCATTGCCGAGACATCGGATGCAAATTTAGATACCTCGGGAAGCCTTATATCTTCCGTCACATCAGCGCCGCATAAAAACATATGCTGCGTGCCATGCTCATCATATTTCATTTCAATCTCTATCTTTGGCAAAAGTGAAGCTATTGCCAAAGAATCTACGGATGCGGCCTTTTTTAAAATGGCATATAGGCCGACACAGCGATAGAGCGCTCCCGTGTCAACGTATATAAGGCCAAAATGCTTTGCAGCCTTCTTTGCGAGGGTGCTTTTCCCGGCTCCTGCCGGACCGTCAAGAGCTATGCTTTTAGATTCCATAAAACACCGTGCCCGGCGGCGCAAAATGCCTTTGTACGCGCCGGTACTCCCTTCCTTAATTGTCCATACGAGGTATATTTCATATGATTGCGGCCTGATGAGTCAAATGTGAACTATATCTGCTCATAAACCCCGTATTCTTCCCAGATTTTCTCCAGCCGCTCAAAATTTTCGTATAAGTCTCCCGGCGCTTTTTCGCTGACAGCCACGACCAAAGCATTTACAAGACTGAGCGGCGCGACGAGCGTATCCAAAAAAGAGATCATATCGCTTCTGGCGCACAAAGAAATGTCTGCCAGCTCCGTGAGCGGCGACGCAAGCCCGTCCGTGATCGCGATGATTTTCGCCCCTACGTTGCGCGAGTATTGCATTGTCTTTATGGTGCGGCGTGAATAACGCGGAAAACTTATGGCTATGAGCAAGTCGCCCTGTGATAATCTGACAATTTGCTCAAAAACTTCGCTGTCCGGGCTCTCGCTGATGACCCGTGAGTTGGAAAAGAAGAGATCGAAATAAAATCCCATAAACTTTGCCAAAAATGAAGAGGAACGCAGACCGAGTATATATATGTTTTTTGCCTTGATTATCGCATCTACGGCTTTTTCAAAGTCTGCGCTGTCTGTTTGTTCCATTGTTTGCCGTATTTGCTCTATATCGGACAGTAAAACCTGCCTTAGTATGTCGCCGGTACCGAGCTGGTCTTTTGCCACTTTGATTCTTTGCACCGAGGTCAATTTTCCGCGCATCGCGTCCTGCAATGCCCTACGCATTTCGGGATAACCGTCATAGCCAAGCTCCATGGCAAATCGTACCACCGTTGATTCGCTTACCTCTGTAAAATTGGCAAGCCGTACCGCCGTCATAAACGCGGCTTTGTCATAATAATTTAAAATATATTCGGCTATCTTCTTGTGAGATTTTGACATGCCCGGCAGCGCCGCGCCAATTGCCGATAAAATATCTTTATCCAAATGAATTTACCTCATCTTCGGTTAAATACCGCCATTTTCCTAAATCGAGCGTACCCAGCCTAAGTTCGCCTATTGAGACCCGTTTTAGCGATTTTACCTTAACGCCGCAGGCCGAGCACATCTTTCGTATTTGCCTGTTTCGGCCCTCTTGTATTGAAATCCGCAATATTCCGCCGTTTTGCTCGCTTGTCACTAATTTTACCTGCGCGGCAACTACCTTGCGTCCGTCTATTTGCAAAGGTCGCTTTAGCAAATTCGCGGCGGTGATTGCATCGCCCTGCACGTCCACATCATATGTTTTGCATTTACCGCTTGACGGATGCGCCACCTTGTTTGCAAAATCGCCGTCGTTCGTGAAAATCAGCAGCCCTTCCGAATCCAAATCGAGCCTGCCCACCGGGTATACCCGCGTCCCTATGTCAGATATAAGCTCCATAACCGTTTTTCTGCCCCTGTCGTCGCTCACGGTCGTCAGGTATCCTTTGGGTTTGTTTAGCATGACATATACAAGACGGTCATTTACCAAAACAGGCTTACCGTCAACGCAAATCTCATCTGTGCCGGGATTTGCCGATTGCCCCAGCCTCGCGGTTTGCCCGTTTACCTTGACCCTTCCCGAAATAATCAAAGCCTCCGCTTTTCTGCGTGACGCAATGCCGCCTGCCGATAGTATCTTAGAGAGCCGCATACTTTTCCCTCGCGCTACTTCGCGCTCACGCTTCGCTTGAAGAATCTTTGCTGATAAACTCGCTGACCTTGTCTATCATATCCGGCACGGCATCAATGATTCTGTCAACGGTTGATGTCGGCGGCGGATTTACATAGATGATTTCTATTTTTCCGTCTTTGATCACCAAAAAAGCAACGGGTGTTATGTTTACGCCCGCGCCCGTTCCTCCGCCATAGCCGCTTTTTTGCTCTTTCTTTGAAAAGTCGGTGCCGCCTCCGGCAAATCCAAAAGCAACCTTTGACACAGGTATCAGCATCATTTTGTCCGGTGTTGTGATCGGCTCTCCGACTATGGAGTTTGCGCCGATCATCTCCCTGATTTTTTGCATTGTTGTTTCTAAAAGCTCGCTTATCGGTTGTTTTTCCATTTTCTCTTTCTCCTTTATCTATTGATGTTTAGTTCGGCTTTTTTATCAGTCTTCTTTTCTAATTGTATCATTTTCTGTTTCTTTTGTCTTTTCCATCATGTTAAAAAGCGGCAGCAAAGCGATAAGCACATATATACATTCCCAAATAGCCATTGATATTGAAAGTTTGGCATAGATGCCGGGCTTGTTTGATTCAAAGTCCGCCGCGGCTCTTAAATCTTTTCTCTTGATACGAAAATGCCTTTCAAGTATCGGCATAATGACCGCGTATACGGCGTTTGCCGCTCCATATCCGATTGCCGCCGCCGCCGGATTGTCGCTTGCCGATGTATATATAATGCAAAGTTTCACAATTAGCAGCTTTCGTTTCAGCCGGGCAAGCAAACCCTTAATTACAGCAAGCAGCGCCAAAAAACCTTGCAGATTGCCGGGTTTCATCTTGCCAAAATCCCGCTTTTTCTTCCGTTTTACTTTTTTCTTTTTCGAGTCGGTCTTTATACGCCATTTGATAAAACAAAATTTACACCAAGAATTTAACCCTTCGTCGCAATATTCAATTATGACGCCAATCCGCAAGAGCGCCAAAACCGCAAAAAACGTAAATATTGATGCTATAACCATCAACGCTGTCATTTATTACTCGCTTTCGTTACTGTCAGATACAATCTCTGCGGTGTTAAGCTCTGTTTCAGATATGGCCTCGTATTCGCCCTCTCGCGCTTTCAGCTCGAGTATCGCGTTTTGAATACCTTCTTTTTCGTCGGCTTTTCCTTCAATATAAGGCAGCTCCGGCAGTTCTTTGAGAGATTGAAATCCAAAAACTCTAAGAAAGTTATGCGTCGTTTTAAATATCATCGGCCGCCCCGGCGCCGATAATCTGCCGCACGGCTCGATGAGTTCCTTCTCGTGTAAAAGCCCCACGGTATATGAGCTGTCCACGCCCCTGACTTGCTCAATATACGCTTTTGTGACCGGTCCGAAATACGCGATAATCGCCAATACTTCCAGAGCCGGCTGTGACAGTTGCGGCGGCTTTCTTGTCTCTAAAGTTCGTCTTATTAAGTCCGCGTATTCCGGCGAGGAGCAAAGCTGCAGCTTGTCCTCAAGACACACAAGCCTTATTCCTCTGCGGCTGAAACTATAAGAGTCCCTCAAACGTGCCGCCGCCGCTTGAGCTTCATCTTCCAAAATGCCGAGAGCCCCGGCTATGCGGGATAGCTTGACCGGCTCTCCTGATGCAAATAATATTGCTTCTATTGCGTTTTCGATGTCGTGATTTTCCATTTAAGTATCTATTTCTTCCTTTTCTTTTTTGTGGCAGTAAAGTAAATTCGCAAATTTGTCAGTCTTCCGCCGTGAAATCGGAGATTTCCCCTTCTCTCCCCGTTTGAGTATAACACATTTTCATATCCTCGCCGTCGCCCGTAATGAGTATGCTTCCCACCCTGCAAAGCTCAAGCACCGCGACGAGCGTGGCGATCAATTCCGTGCGGCTCTTGCAGCCGTGAAAAAGTTCTACAATCTTCATATCGCTCGTGGTTTTTAATTTAACGATCACTTCGCTTATTTTTTCATTTATAGGATATGTCAGACGTTCAGGAAATGCAGGCTCTGCCGTATTGATACTTGCGTATCTGAGATTTTCTTTACCCACGACCCTGTATATCGCTTCGAGGAGTTCTTCACCCATGTGGACATATTCATAATTCTTGCCGGTCTCGTAATATTCGGGAGGCCCTGCCATCATAATTTCCCTGCGGGCATACATATCCGACAGCGTTTGCGCGACCTCTTTGATTTGCAGATATATATCATTGCGCTGCAGCTCTTCGAGTGAAATAATCAATTGCTCGAGCTCGGTTATCTCTTCGCCGTCAGAGAGCAGCATTTTTGTTTTAATATACATGAGATGTGACGCCATAGCAACAAATTCGCTGGCAATATCAAGATTTAGTTCCGCCATCTCATCCAGATAGTCAAGATACTGCTTCAAAATAAGAGATATGCTTATGTCTCTTATTTGCACTTTATCACGGCTGAGCAGTTGCAATATTAGGGTAAGGGGACCTTCAAAGTCAGAATTATCCTCTTTTTCCCTGATTATGCCGGGCAGCCTAAAAATCGGAGTTTCCATATTTGATAACCTCTATAGTATAGCTTTTGAGAGCCGAGCCGAATTTATGTAAAGCGATGGCGTTATATCAAAGCGGCCTTTGTTAACTGTCATTTATACGGGAATAATACCGTGCCAAAACTCAATAATGCCGTTTAACGTAACTATGACGGGGCGCGTAATTATAACGCCGAAAATATCAAAATCAAAAAGTATGCCCGATAATATAAGCATAACAAGCAATATCATGCCATAACGCTCATATCTCATCAGAAAATAATATTGCTTTTCAGGCAGCAGCGAAAAAAGCACCTTAGAGCCGTCAAGAGGCGGTATCGGTATCAGATTGAAAAAAGCAAGCGCGATATTTATCATGGCAAGCCGGAATATCATCGAGGTAAGCACGGAAGCGTCACCTTGAATAATATGCCAAAGCCCCGTTATTCCGCCGCTCGGCTCAGGTATCAGCATAAAAATAAGCAGAACTATGACGGCGAGGATCAGGTTTGATAAAGGACCTGCGAGCGAGGTCACCGCCATATATGCCTTTGGATGCTTGAAATTGTCCATGTTGACAGGCACGGGCTTTGCCCATCCAAATCCGACCGCAATTATCATTAAAAGCCCAATGATATCAATATGCCGGATGGGGTTTAAAGTGAGCCTGCCCATCTCCTTTGCCGTATTGTCGCCGAGTTTATATGCCGTAAATCCGTGAGCAAGCTCGTGGACGGTAATGCAAATAAGCGCGGGTATCGCGATTATCAGAACATTTTTTATCATATCAAGGCTAAACAAATCGCTAAACCAATTCAAATCCTGCTCCTTACTATTTAGGCAGCCTCCAGAAACCCTATCGCGGCAATCTACCTGTGCTTTTTTCGCCATACTTCGTTAAATTTCCTTGAAAGAAAGCAATTATTCCTGCGAAAATTTGCCTCGTATGGCAAAAAAATCACTTGGTATCTTGCTCGCTCAGGGTTTTTGGAGGCTGCCTTTACTATATCCGACTATCCTATAGAGCAGTTCGTCTTTGCCCGTGCCCTTTAGGGCGGAAAACCCTATAACATCGGCGTCGTCATGTAAATTGAGGGTTTCTCGGATAAGTAAGATATTTTGCTCCTTTTGACTGCTCTTTACTTTGTCAAATTTGTTTGCCGCCACTATCAAAGGGCAGCCTGTCGCCTTAAACCACTCTGCCATTATACAGTCATCGGATGTCGGTTTATGCCTTGCGTCTACAATCATGCAGCCTAATGTTATATGACTGTACTCTTTAAAAAAGCTCTCCATCAGATTTGACCAGCGCATCCTCTCGGATTTTGAAACCTTTGCGTAACCGTAACCCGGCAAGTCAACAAAATACGCGGTTTTATCTATCAAGAAGTAGTTGATGTGGATAGTTTTGCCCGGAGTGGCGCTCACGCGGGCAAATTGTTTTCTGTTTAATAGCTTGTTGATGACGGATGATTTTCCGACGTTTGATTTGCCCGAGAAAACTATTTGCGTTTTTTTATCTCTGATTATTTCCTCAGCTTTAGCGACCGACTTGATAAACTCAACATTATGAAGATTCATGCACAATACTCCGAACTCCGAAAAACGCGTCATTGCCTGATATGCGCTTTTGCGATCGTCAGCGGCATATCTTCACGGATAGGCATATGTTCGTCAATTGACGATTGTGCGCTGTTTTGTTCCGCACCCATTTTTATCGCCGAAAAATCCAAAGCGATATCAAGTATTTCATCAATATTCTCGGCAGTAATAAAGGTGAGCTGATTTCTGACAGTTTGATCTATCTCGTCTAAATCCGGCTCGTTTTCTGATGGGATGATGACCGTTTTGATACCGGCGCGAAGCGCGGCCATTGTTTTTTCTTTAAGGCCGCCGATTTTTAAGATGCGTCCGCGCAAAGTGATCTCCCCTGTCATTGCAATATCCATGCGGACAGGCGCCCCGTTCAAGGCCGAGATTGCGGCTATACATATTGTTATACCCGCCGAAGGGCCGTCTTTTGGTATCGCCCCTTCGGGAAAATGTATGTGGATATCATGCGTGGTATAGAAATCCGGCTGTATGCCGAGTATCAAAGCCCGGCTCCGAATGTATGAGATTGCGGCCTGAGCCGATTCTTTCATGACATCTCCGAGATTTCCCGTCAGCTCAAGTTTGCCGGTGCCGAGCAGTACGTTTACTTCCACATCAAGCACGGAGCCGCCCGTGGTCGTCCACGCAAGGCCGTTTGCGATACCGACCTCGGCGCCTTCGGAGACTGATTCGGACTTGAATTTGCGAACGCCGAGAAACTCATCCAACATATCCGGTGTGAGGTATATGGACGAGGCGGTATGCGAGGCGATTTTAGCGGCGGCCTTCCTGCACACGGCGGCGATGGAACGCTCCATGATGCGGACGCCCGATTCTTTTGTATACGATGAAATAATCTCTTTTAAAGCGGCATCTGAAAATTTGAGCTCGGCGCCTTTTAGGCCGTGTTTTTTTCGCTGCTTGGGTATTAAATGACGTTTTGCGATGGCGAGCTTTTCATTGTCCGTATAGCTTGTAAGCTCGATGACTTCCATTCTGTCAAGGAGCGGGCGCGGTATCGTTTCGGTTGTGTTTGCCGTGGTGATGAACATGACCTCAGACAGGTCGTAAGGTATTTCAAGATAGTTGTCTCTAAACGCCTTATTTTGCTCGGGATCAAGAGCCTCTAAGAGCGCTGACGCCGGGTCTCCCCTATGGTCGTGCCCGAGCTTGTCTATCTCATCTAAAAGCATCAAGGGGTTGCTGCTTCCGGCGCTTTTAAGCGATGAAATGATTCTTCCCGGCATGGAGCCGATATATGTCTTTCTATGACCTCGGATTTCCGCCTCATCATGCACGCCGCCAAGCGAGAGCCTTGCGAGCTTTCTGTTCAGAGCCCTTGCGACGCTGATACCGATTGATGTTTTACCCACGCCCGGCGGACCTACAAGACAGATTATCGCGCCTTTTATATGCGGGGATAATTGCCTGACGGCGAGAAACTCTATGATACGTTCCTTTACTTTGTCCAAACCAAAATGGTCGTTGTCAAGTATTTTCCGTGCTTTCTCAATATTGATGCGTTCCTTGGTTTTTTTGTTCCAAGGCAGCTCCAAAAGCGTGTCTAAGTAATTGCGGATAACGGATGACTCTGATGATCCAAAGGTTTGCCTTTCGAGCTTGTCAACTTCTCTGAAAATCTTCATTTCGATCTCATCATCAAGTTTTAACCGCGCTATTTCCATTCTGTACTTTTGAGATTCGGCAGAATCATCTGTATAGCCGTCGCCAAGCTCGGATTGAATGACACGTATCTGCTCTCTGAGCACATGGTCTCTGTGATTTGATTCAAGTTTGGCTCGCAGTTTGGAATCGATCTGGCGCTCTATGGTTATTATTTCGGTTTCTTCAACAAGTATATCATTGGTTATTTCGAGCCTTCTCACAGGGTCAATCGTATTTAAGATACGCTGCTTATTTTCGGGCTTTGTGTATATATTTTGGATTATAAAATCGGAAAGCCTGCCCGGGTCTGAAATCGCAAACATACCGAGTATCGTCTCTTTTGATACATTTGACGAAATCGCGGCATATGTGTCAAACAGACCTATGCTCTTTCGCATCATAGCTTCAATCTTGACCGATTTGCGCATCAATATTTTTTCCGGTATGGCCAAAGCCTCTGCGATGTAGTATTTTTTTTCTTCGCTGATTGAAATAAGGCGTGCGCGGCAGCTTCCCTCGACCAAAACCTTCATGCCGCCGCCCGGGATTTTCAAAACCTGCTTTATCAGACAGATAGTGCCGATACTGTGCAAATCGCGCTGACTGGGGGATTCTTTTGATATATCCTTTTGCGCCAAAAGAAAAATCTTTCGCTCACCGCTTGAGGCGGCTTCGAGAGCCCCCGTTGATATGGCGCGTTCAACGTCAAAGTTGAGCAGCATGTTCGGGAAAACGGAAAGCCCCCTTAGCGCGAGCAAAGGCATAAATTCAGTATCGTTTTTATTTAATGCGGTGCGCTTCGAGAGCCCCCGTTGATATGGCGCGTTCAACGTCAAAGTTGAGCAGCATGTTCGGGAAAACGGAAAGCCCCCTTAGCGCGAGCAAAGGCATAAATTCAGTATCGTTTTTATTTAATGCGGTGCGATTCATATACAGCTCCTTCTTGCTCAAGAGATGGCCTGCATCTGCTTCTCATCAAAGCTATCCGTTTTGCTCTTTTTTGTCTTTGTGTGTCTGGATATGACGGGGCCTGTGTCCTCGCTGATACATTCTTTGGTAATGGTGACTTTCTCTATGGCTTTGTCGGAGGGAATGTCAAACATGATATGCAGCATAGCTTTTTCCATTATGCTGCGCAAACCCCGCGCGCCGATTTCCATTTCAATAGCTTTTTCGGCAACTGCACTGAGCGCGTCGTCGGTAAACTCAAGCGTCACATTGTCAAATCCAAGCAAGGTCGTATATTGGCGCACCAAAGAGTTTTTCGGCTCCTTGAGTATTCTTATCATGTCATCTAAGGTGAGCGGGCGGAGCGGGGCTATGACGGGAAGCCGCCCGACAAGCTCCGGTATCAGCCCGAATTTAAGCAAGTCGTGAGGCTGTACCTCCTTTAACGTATCGCCAATGTCTTTTTCCCTTTTTTTCTTAACCTCGGCGCCAAAGCCTATGCTTTTTTTATCAAGCCTGTTTTCAATAATTTTTTCTATGCCCTCAAAAGCGCCGCCGCATATGAAGAGTATATTTGTTGTATCTATGGGTATGAACTCCTGCTGCGGGTGCTTGCGTCCGCCGTGCGGCGGCACGTTGGCGACCGTGCCTTCGAGAATTTTGAGCAGAGCCTGCTGTACGCCCTCGCCGGAAACATCCCTCGTGATCGAGACATTTTCGCTCTTTCGCGTGATTTTGTCAATCTCATCAATATAGATAATGCCCCGCTCGGCCCATTCGATGTCAAACTCGGCGGATTGCAGCAGCTTTAGCAATATATTCTCAACGTCGTCGCCCACATACCCGGCTTCGGTAAGGGTCGTTGCGTCGGCGATTGCAAAGGGCACTTTAAGTATTCTTGCCAAGGTCTGCGCAAATAGCGTCTTTCCGCTCCCGGTGGGTCCTATTATTAAGATATTGCTCTTTTGCAGCTCCGTTTCGTTGTCGCTTTCATAAATAAGCCGCTTATAATGATTGTATACCGCCACCGAGAGCGCCGTTTTTGCGTCGTCCTGCCCGATAGCGTAGTCATCAAGCGTTTCTTTTATCTCGGCCGGTGTCGGCAAAGCTCCAAACTTTGCCGTATAATCAATTATATCGGTTGCTTCATTATGTGTCGGGGCGAGCTCATGACCGAGTATGCCGACGCAAAGCATGGTACACTCATTGCAAATATATGCCGAGCCTTGACCCGCTATCACGCGGTCTACTTGATCTTGCCGCTTGCCGCAAAAGCTGCAGCGCACGCCTTTCAAATCATTAAACTTTGCCATATTAAACCGCCATTTCGCAGGCGAAATAAATAGTTGAAAATATGCGCACTCACCATTTTTCGCCTGTAAAATGATAAGCTGTTTGTGGTTGCCTTGAGTTTTTAATTTTTGACCATAACGTTGTCAATAAGCCCGAATTCTTTTGCCTCGCCGGAGGTCATATAGTTGTCGCGCTCGGATGCAACGCGGATTTCTTCGGTTGTTTTGCCGGTGTTTTCCGCCAAGATTCTTATGAGAGTTTCCTTTGTCCGCAGTATCTGTTCCGCGTGTATTTGAAAATCCGTCGCCTGGCCTCTAAACCCGCCAATCGGCTGGTGAATCATGATCTCCGCGTTTGGGAGCGCGATACGTTTTCCTTTAGCCCCCGATGAAAGCAGGAAAGCGCCCATGCTTGCCGCAAGCCCGATACATATCGTTGATACGTCGCATTTGACATATTGCATTGTATCATAAATGGCAAAGCCTGATGACACGGCGCCGCCGGGGCTGTTGATGTAAAACTGTATATCCTTGTCGGGGTCTTGAGCCTCCAAATAGAGAAACTGCGCGACAATAAGGCTTGCCGTCGTGTCGTTGACTTCCTCGCTCAAAATAACTATGCGGTCATTTAAGAGCCTTGAAAAAATATCATATGACCGTTCTCCGCGAGAGGTTTGCTCTACTACATACGGGACTAAACTCATTTTTTTGTTTCCTCTTCTTTCTTTTCTTTCGCAGGCTTTGCGGCCGTGTCTTTATTTGCCGTTTTCCCCTGCTTTGCCGGGCTTTTTTTACTTGCCGGTTTTGCTTTATCCGCCGGGCTTTTTTCGTCCGCCTGCTCGACTGTCGCAGAATCCGTCACGAGCTTTAAGGCCGCCCGCATTTTCAGCTCACGCACCACAGCGTCGTTATCAACCTCTTCTTTAAATTTATCAAGCTCGACATTATACGCTTTGGCGGCTTTTATATACTCTTCTTCGATCTCGTCATCGCTGACCTTCAAGCCTTCAAGCTCGGCTATTTTTTCAAGAGCGAGGTCAGATTTTACCTTAAACTCGCTTGGCTCACGCATTCTTTCTTTAAATTCATCCGCCGTGATGCCGAGCATTTTTAAATAATCGTCGGTTTTCATGCCGTAGGCGGATATATTCCGAGACAATGTTTTTGCGGTTTTTTCTATCTCTTCTTCTATCATAACCTGGGGAATTTCCGCCTGTGTTGATTTTACTATCTGCTCCATCAAGAGTTTTTCAAAAGTCTCATCAATATCTGTCTGTTTTGTTTTCTCAAGTTTCTCTCTAATGCTCTGCTTATATTCATCGAGCGTGTCAAACTCGGAAACATCTTTGGCAAACTCATCATCAAGCTCCGGCAGGTGCTTTTCCCTCACGTCGCTGAGCGCAACCTTAAAAACAACGGCCTTGCCCGCCAAGTCCTTTTGATAGTTTTCGGGGAAAACAAGGTCAATATCGCGCCGCTCGCCAATTTCCATCCCCTCGACTTTTTCTTCAAAGCCCGGGATGAAAGAGCCGCTGCCAAGCTCAAGGCTATAGCGTTCCCCTTTACCGCCCTCAAATGGCGTGCCGTCTATGAAACCCTCAAAGTCAATAACCGCAATATCGCCGGACGCTGCGGGGCGGCTGACCGATTCCATTCTTGCGTTACGCTCTCTTACGGCATCGATCTCACGCATTATCTCGCTGTCGGAAATCTCGGCGGACGGTTTTGGCGCCGATAAGCCTTTGTATTTGCCGACCGTCACCTCCGGCTTTTGCGTCACCGTGAGCGTGATAAAGGCGCTTTCTGTGCTATCTTTAACATCAATGTCGGTTATGGTCGGAAATCCGGCTATATTGAGGCCGGAGTTTTTGTCAACAAATTCCAGCACCTCGGGCAGCAGACCCTCTAAGGCATCGCTCATGAATATCGCCTGGCCGTACATTTTTTCGATTATCTTGCGAGGGGCTTTGCCCTTGCGAAATCCGGGCACTCCGATACGCTTTCTGTTTTTGAGGTACGTTTTGTTGATCGCTGTTTCTAATTCTTCGGGCGTTATTTCTATTTTCAATTGGGTTTCGTTTTTTTCTTTTTTCTCGCTGCTGATCAGGTTCAAGCTATGTGTTCCTCCATATTGGTATTAATTTTCTAATTCGCCGAATGTATACCTGTTGCGTCCGTCATCTTTCGACTTATAAAGCATATCATCCGCTTTTTGAATAAATGTGTCGGGGGTGTGGTACTGTGTGACCACGCCTGTCGTAATGCCGATTGAGAAAGTGACATAATCTGCCGTTTCGCTGGCTTTGTGCAAAATGTTTGCCGCTTTGATATTTAAAATCATAGCCTCCGCGATCAATACAGCTCCATCCCTATCGGTATTTGGCATAACGACGACAAACTCCTCGCCGCCATATCTCGCGACAAAATCGTCAATGCGATTGACGCTGTCGTTTAAAATTTCCGCAACCTTGATAAGACATTCATCACCCGCGCTATGCCCATAGGTGTCATTATACTTCTTAAAATTGTCTACGTCAATCATCATAAGGCTAAGGCTGCCGCCGGCGCGGGAAAGCGAGCTGATCAGGCGGCTCATTGTCTTATCAAAAAACCTCCGGTTGTTTATACCCGTGAGAGCGTCATAATAAATCTTCAGGTTCTCGTTTTGCAAAGCGTGGCGGCGGACGATATTTGCCATCATTAAGCTCGTGGAACGCAAAATGGCTATCTCGCCTTCCTGCAAGATTTCATCATTGCTCATAGAGTCAATCGTGAACAGCCCCCAAAACTGATTTTCCAAAAATATGGGGATCAAGGTCACGGATTTTGCGCCCAGCGGCTTTAAAAATTCTCTGTATTCGGGTTCCATTTCCGCAATAACACCGCTTATGTATTCATTGGCAAGAAATTTCTTCATCCAACCCGACTTATCGTCATCATGTGAAGAGATGAGATATTTCGGCACTTTTGATTTATGCTTGACGTAGTTGTTGACCCAAGTATATTCCCTCACAAACTGCGTAATGTCGTTTTCGTTTTTTCGGGTATGCCAAAGGTGAATCTGGTCAACGTTCATTGCGCTGCCGATAAGCCCCATGCCCGAAACAAGCGGAGTTCTTATGTCGTCCGCCTCGTCAATTTCAAGGAGTATGACAGATACCGCGTTGACGGCTTCAAGAAGTTTGTCGCGATGTGTCATATGCTTGACAATGTCTGAAAATTGCCTGTTGATTTTTCCCGATACGACAAGCGATATAAAGATCGCTGTTACAAGTAAAACGAGTGTGATAAGCGAGCCCCACAAAGCAAAAAACATGATTTCGCTCACCGCGTCAGAGTTTGGCGTACCAACAAAGAGCACACCCACAATACTATCATTATCATCAAGACCAGTTTGTTCGTACAGCGGAGAAAATACAGACAGGAAGCTGACCCCGTAAAAGTCAAACGGCCCGATATATGTCTGGCCTTTGCCCAGCACATCATCTATGATTATTTCTCTGTATTCGCTTGATATATTAAACGAAGCGGCAATCGTCAGAGTTGTTGATTGGGGCAGCAAGGCATCGCTGCTGTAAATAATAAGGTCGCACCCTCCCGCAAGTTCTCTGAGCTGATTTGCGAAAGGACGGTTATTCATGGACACGCCAAATGTCGCGGTGGCGACAATGTTTCCGTTGGCGTCGTGTATCGGAGAGGTCGCCGTTATTCTCATTACGGCATCGTCAAAGTCGTTTATGGCGGTGTTTACTTCCCCGTCAAGAGCGCGTCTAATCTGCTCTAAACCGGAGACATCTTCGCCATTTCTATCCGTCGTTTGCGTATTGATCAAAACTATGCCGTTTGCATCGGTGATCAGATAATAATCAAAACTCTCTTTTCTTCGTATATCCTCCATCTGCCGAAATAGCTCTCCGGGATCAGCGTCCAAAACGAGAGAATATAAAATGTGCTGATTGTCTGCTTCGGTGGCTGCGATACGCAGTCTCTCTTTTATATTTGAAAACTCAGTGAGGATACCGTTCTTGCTGTTTTCGGTTTTTTCGTATAAAACGTCATAGACCTTATCGCTGTAGAGGATAATAGAGAATATAAGCACGGTGATGGCACAAACCAGAGTTATTGACACCATAGGTATCAACACCCGATATTTGACAGTCATCTTTTTCATCAATTACCTTTCTTCATTTCTGACAACTCATTTGCACTATGCAACTTTTCCTATACACCATGTCCTGCGCGCCTTGTTTTGTGTCGGTTGTCTCTATGCAGATTTTTTTGTGCTTTTTTGCATTCTCCGTCCTGCGCGGCTTTTTCTATGCTGATTGTTTTACACATCGAGGTCGTAATCCTTTATAGACCCCGACGGCTTTGCCCCGCCGGAAGCGTCTACAGGAGCTGCGCCGCGAGGCGGCGCGGATGGATTGGGAACGTCAGCGGCGCTGCGGGCCGCCTGCCTGAATCTTTGCCTTGATTTTTTGATTTCTTCGAGAGCCGCGGCAAGGGCTTCTTCCGTGCGGTGCATCGCGTCGTCAACATACTCGTTTGCAGCGCGCCGCAGTTCGTTTGAGGAAGATTCGGCATATGAAAGCATTTCGTTGCTTTTTGCTCTGGAAATCTTGATGATTTGCTGCTCGTCAATGAGCTGCCTCGCCTGTTCCTGTGCCGTCCGTTTTATTGCTTCGGCTTCCCTTTTTGCGTTGTTTATAAAATCGGTCCTTGCATCGAGCAATCTTTTTGCCTCTGCTATCTCCGTCGGAAACTGCCCTCTGATCTCGTCCAAAATATCGAGGGCTTTATCCCTGTCTATGACACATTTCTCTGCGCCGATAGGCACTCCCCACGCTTCCGATATCATGGTATGGAGCATATCGAGCATTTCAGGAATCCTACTGCTCATTTGAACATCACCTTTCGCTTAAACATCAGCCTTTTATGTATAGCTGCCTTTTTGTTTGAATATAAATTGATTATTTCACGCCAGGCATTTTATTTGAACATTAGCCCTTCGCTTTCGATCTTGTAAATCACGTCCCCGATAATCTCATGCGGCACAAAGGTTTTGAGGTCATCTCCATATCTTGCCATTTCCTTTACCGCCGAAGAGCTGATGTATGTATATTTTTCGCTCGACGGTATAAAAAGGGTCTCAATGGTGTTGTCGAGCTTTCTGTTGATAAGGGCGATTTGAAATTCTTTGTCAAAATCCGTTACTGCCCTGAGACCTTTGATTATGATTTTCGCGCTCCGGCTTTGCATATATTTAACAAGCAGCTCTTCCGATGATTCGACCTTGACGTTTTTGTACCGAACCGCCGCGCGTTCTATAAACCGCACCCTTTCATCAGTGCTAAAAAGAGGTTTCTTATCGGAGTTTTTCATCACGCATACATACAATGTATCAAACAAAGCCGCGCTGCGCCTGATTATATTAAGATGTCCGAGGGTTATCGGGTCAAAACTGCCCGGATAAACCGCAATATTCATTGATTACCGCCATTCCCGGCGCGTGAGTTTAATAATCCAAGTCCCGCCGTATTTATACGTATTTGACAGCTCATACGGCGGCGTTATTTCCGGCATTTTGCCGCCTTCGCGCATTTCCGCTATTATTATACCATTTTCATTGAGTTTGTCAATGCTCGCTATTTTAAAAATCGCGCTGGCGGCTAAGTTTGTATCATATGGAGGATCAATAAAAATAATGTCAAATTTTTCGTCGCGCTCTAAGGAGCGCAGAGCGTCTGACGTGTATACTTTCGCGCTGCCGGAAAATCCGCACGCTTTGAGATTGTCGCGTATAATGGTTGACGCCGCGCTTGAGTTATCAACAAATACCGCACTTTTTGCCCCCCGCGAGAGAGCCTCAATGCCAAGCTGCCCCGTCCCGGCAAACAAATCAAGCACGCTCGCGCCTTCAAGGTCAAACTGTATGATATTGAATATAGATTCTTTTACCTTATCGCATGTCGGCCTGATACCGTCTCCGCTTGGTGTTTTTAGTTTGCGGCCTTTTGCGCCTCCGCTTATGACCCTCATGTTTGTAAAATCCTTTCCGTTTTGAAGTCTTGCGCTGTTTTGCCGTGTTGTTTGCCGCCTGCTTGCCGCATACTTTTTGAGTTTTTTACCCAAGCATATCTTTTGAGCGCAGTTTACGATGATATTCTATGGCAAATCTGTGCGCTTCTTCCTGGATGGAACCGATAAGCGCAAAGACAGAAGGATTGCCAAAAAGTCCGACTTCATCACCATTTTGAGAAACAAGGGCGCGGGTCTTGTGCTTATCATCCTTGACCATGCCGAAAACAGGAATGTCAATGCCGTTTTTTTCGAGCGTTTTGACTGCCGCCCGGGCATGAGAGGCGCCGCCGTCAACTAAGATTATATCCGGGAGCGCCGCAAACTTCTCGTCTCCTGCGGCATGACGCCTGACGCGCCTTGATATTACCTCCGACATACAGGCATAATCATCTTGGGTTTTCTTTGTCTTTATCATAAAGCGCCTATAATCTTTTTTATACGGCTTGCCCCCGACGAAAACGACCATTGAACCCACAATATTGCTGTCTGCTGTGTTTGATATATCGTATGCCTCAATGCGGCTGGGGGTTTTTGGCAGATATAACGCTTTTTCAAGCCATAGGTGAGCTTTGATCTGCTTTTCCTTATATAACGCATCTTCCTCACCGACTGGCTCTTCTTTAAAAAACTGCTTTTGCTCCAAAACCTTTATTGCTTTGATTTGATCCCGCAAAAGAGCCGCCGCTTCAAAATTTAACGCTTTGGACGCTTCGTTCATATCCTTTTCAAGCCTTTTTGAAAGGCTTTTGGTTTTTCCCTCAAAAACATCAATGGCCGCTCTGACAACATTTTTATAATCGGCCGCCAGTTTCGCGTCGGCGCAATATCCCCGGCAATTGCCAATATCATAGTTTAGGCAGGGCCGCTCTTTGCCGATTATGCTCTTTATCTTCTTGCCGCATGTGGGCAGCCCAAATGCGCGGCACACCTCGTTTAACGCTTTGCGCGTATCGGTGCGCCCGCCGTAAGGCCCGAGATACAGTGCGCTGTCGCCGAGCGGGTAAGGAACTATTTTGAAAATCGGATAATCGTCCGTCAGATTGACTTTTATAAACGGATAACCCTTATCGTCGCGCAGCTTGATGTTGTACTTTGGCATCAGTTTTTTTATCAAATCGTTTTCAAGAACCAATGCCTCAAACTCCGACGCGACGGCTATAACTTCAAAGTCATGGATTTTTGATACCAACGCGTCTGTTTTTATGCCGCTTGCTTGAGCTTCGGCAAATCTGAAATAACTTACTACTCTGCTTTTGAGCCTGACGGCTTTTCCGACATAGATAACCTCGCCCTTCTCATCTTTCATAAGATATACTCCGGGAAGCTGCGGCAAGCTATTTGCCTTATCTTTAAGATTGTTGAGTTTTGAAAAATCCGGCATAATCTTCACTCCGATAAAATTTGCTCATTTTGCTAAATCCCGTATATTTCTACCCGCATATGTCGCGCTCTTGCATATGTTTTTATCAAAATCATATGCTCCCCGCTTCTGCAAGCGGTGTCTCAAAAGAGCTTTCTAAAACAGACTTTCTTCCTTGCCTTCCTCGCGCAAAGAGACGAATACGGGAAATTGCAGACTAAACCGACTTATTTTTTTATCGCTGCCCTCTTTTTTGTCTTCGACCTCGATTACGCTCTCTTCTTTATATTTGACCTCGATTACTCTCCCTGCAAGCTCATCTCGGATGCGCCAAAAATCGACGCGCTCTTCGTCTGTCATGCCCGATCCGACATTGAGCGCATTGCCTTTATACTCTACTACAAACGCGCCGAGCTTTCCGGATAGCCTTCCCGAGCCTTCGATTAAATCCGTCACCACAAGATCAACCGTGTAGAATCTTTTAACCTTTAGTATGCCGCTGTGCCTTTTGCAATAATATTTGCTGTCTCGGTTTAACATCAAACCCTCTTTGTCAAGGCTCACCATTTTTTCAAGAAAATAATCTATCATTTTGGCGTCGTTTCCTGTATACAGCACATCAACCGTTTCTACCGACCTTATGCCAAGCGATTTAATTTTTACGCCCAGACTCTTTATCGCTTCGAGCCTTGCTTTATAGGTCAGCTTACTTTCGCCCGATGAAAATTCGTCAAGCGGCAGAAAATCGAAGATAATAAGTTTCATTTTTCCTTTATCGGCATCTTTCTTGCTGAGCAGCCCCGTACTGTTTCTAAAGTTTTCATTATCCGATAACCCTTCGAGGTTTTCAAGTATGAGCTCGCCGTCAACGACCCAGTTTTCCGCATTAGGAAAGAGCTGTTTGATATCCCTAGTAATGTGATCAAGCCCCGTGATTTCCTTACCTTGTCGGCTTAAAATTTTACCGCTGCAAAATGTTCCGCGCACACCGTTTAGTTTTTCTGACAAGGAAAACCATTCATTTTCCGCAATCGGCGACTTTTCTATGTTGTATGACTGCTGGATTTCCCATTGCGGGATAAATTCCTTACCAAGAGCCTTGTTTACCGACTTTATATCACATCCGAGTTTTGCGCTTTTTGTTATAATCGAGGCATAAAATTCGCTCATATCTGTCTCTTGCTTATCTAAAAAAGCCCTGATATTTGTTATAACCTCGTCGCTGCCTGTGTTATTTGAAATAATATATTCCATGAGTTCATTAAACGATGAAAACTCCTGTGTGGGCGGCTTTTGGGTATTCTTTGATATCTTCTTTTCGGAGATTCCCGTTATGATAAATGGATTGAGCAAGTAATTTAACATCTTGGTAAACTCGTCATTATTGCTGTTTTCGGCAATAATGGCGCGCTTAGCAAGGCTCGACGCGTCCTTTGATATTTGCTCAAATAAATCTTTTACCTGCCTTTGTTCGATGCTTGTCATTTTCTTCCCCTGCCTTTGTGATTAGTTTTTTTTGTTGATAAATGCGAGTAAATCTTCAAATGATACATTGACAATTTTGATATTTTGTTCCGTTACGGAGCAATAGAAATCCTTCTCCTTGAAAATTCTTATATTTTCGAGTTGACACGCCCTCAAGCTATTTAGCCGCTTGCCGATCCCATCTCCTGTTTTTTTTAAGTAACTTTCCTTTATTGTCCAAATCTTACAAAAATATTCTTCTTTGTTTTCCCGCAAGTTTTGCAAGCTCTTGTTTTGGCTCTCGGGCGGTAATGCGCTCCTTACATTTTCAGTGTCTCTTTCCGGCGCAAAGCTCGATAAGCCTTCAAATATTGCATATTCTTCGTCAGAGAGCGCGTATCTTGCCACTTTATCGGAGACCGGCACGATATTTTGCACATCTACGCCTATCTGACTTTCAAAAACAGCACAGGCCACGGCGCATTTACAATGGCTGATATTGAAGTGAATATCCGGGTACTCAACGAGCGTCGGTTTGCCTTTGGCGCAGTATTTAAAATCTACGGCCTCTTCTATGCCATACTCGGACGACAGTGCCATGCGCAGCAAAATATACGAAGCCACGGATTGTATCTTGCATGGCATAGCCGCAAGCCTTGCCGTTTTATCTTTGCGCTGGGCTGACAAAAGCCCGTCGGCTAACGCAATAAACTTATCGTCTAATCTATGAAGCTCACCAAAAACATATAACATATTTATATTATAACAGCCAAGCCGCATTTCAGATAGTTTATTTTAGTTGGATAATTATGCTATCAGGAATGTAAGCCGTTTTTAGAGAAGTCTCGGAGAAAAAGCTCCACGCAAAAAGACTTGCAACTATTACAATTACAAGTCTTTTTACATGGAGCTTGTGAACGGACTCGAACCGTTGACCTGCTGATTACAAATCAGCTGCTCTACCAACTGAGCTACACAAGCATTTTATCTTGCGCGATGCTTAACGTGCATTGCGCACACTTTCAGTAACGTAGAATATATCAAACGTCCGCATTTTTGTCAACACCGAACTTACCTGTCGAACTTTTTGCCGTGCGATCAACCCCGCACCCCCGCACCCGTTTACCCGCACACTCAATCATCAATTCCTTCAAAAAGCGACAACTGCCTCTCTTTTGTCTCGAATTCACGCAGATATGAGAAAACATCTTTCAGATTACATATTATACCGTGCCGACTGCACTCTTTTTTGAATATATCCATCAAACGATTGTTATCCGGGCTTTGACATTCATAACTGCCGCCGAATGTCTGTATATATTTTTGCTTCATTCCGGGAAAATGCTCGTCCAATTTTTTGTAGAAATAATCCCGGCTGCCCTCCCGCATGGTCATGCCAAACCCAAAGCATATAATCCCCCGCACTTTAGCCCGGACGCAGTAATCGAGCAGACCTCGCAGATTTTCTGCCGTGTCGTTGATAAAGGGTAAAATTGGGTCAAGCCAAACCACAGTCGGGATTTTTGCATCACGCATGGCTTCTAAAACGGCAAAACGCTCTGCGGTGGTTGATACGTCCGGTTCGATAATGCGGCATAAATCCTCGTCATATGTAGTCAGAGTTATTTGCACCACGCATTTCGTTTTTTCGTTGATAGCTTTCAGAATATCAATATCTCGCAGGATTCGGGAGGATTTCGTTTGGATTGCAAGCCCGAAACCGTACCGCTCTATCAACTTCAGACATTGCTGGGTGATTTGCGTTTCTTCTTCAAGATGGATATAAGGATCGCACATTGAACCGGTGCCTATCATGGCGGGCCTTCGTTTTCGTTTTAATTGCTCCTCAAAAATCCGCACGGCGTCCCGCTTGATTTCAATATCCTCAAAATCATGCTTTATTTGATAACACACGCTCCGGCTGTCACAGTATATGCAGCCGTGGGTGCATCCACGGTATATGTTCATCCCGTTTTGCGGCGAAAGGATTGTTTTATAATCGGCGTAATGCATATGCCGCTCCCCTTTTGTACTTATAAGCCCGATTACGATTATATCGTGTTTTGCAAAGTGTTTTACAAAGTATTTTTACGCTTTTTAAAATAATGCTTTATTTTTGGCGCATGAAATAGTATACTTGTTTCTGCAAGTTTCTGCAAAAAAATAAAATACATTCGGAGGAATAATTATGGGTTTCAAAATAGGTATCACGGGATTTGGAAGAATCGGCAGATTAGTTTTCAGGGCAGCTATCGAAAGAGGCATTGAAGTGGCGGCCATCAATGACGCAATGGATCCGAAATACATGGCTTATATGCTCAAATATGACACTCTTCACGGAACATTCAAATATGACGTATCTTACACCGCCGACAGCCTCATTGTTGACGGAAAAGAGATAGCGACTTATTCAAGTTTCGACGCCGACACCATACCGTGGTCAAAGTGGGGCGTTGAATATTTGGTTGACGCCACCGGCGTATTCACAAAAAAGGAAAAAGCCGAGCTTCATCTCAAAGCCGGCGTCAAAAAAGTCATCATCACATCTCCCACCACCGATATTCCCATGTTTGTCATGGGCGTCAACGAAAACACATACGATAAGTCAATGCAGCTTATCTCCAACGCTTCTTGCACAACAAACTGCCTTGCTCCAATCGCCAAGGTCATCAACGACAAATGGGGCATCGAGTCCGGCCTTATGACGACCGTCCATGCTACGACCGCCACGCAAAAGACCGTTGACGGCATTTCGAGCAAGGATTGGAGAGGCGGCAGAGCTGCATCCGGCAATATCATCCCCTCGTCTACCGGCGCCGCAAAAGCTGTCGGCGTTGTAATACCCGAGCTCAACGGCAAATTGACCGGTATGTCAATGCGTGTGCCGACCCTCAATGTTTCGGTCGTTGACTTGACGGTAAATCTCAAAAAACCCGCAAAATATGACGACATCTGCGCCGAGATGAAACGCGCTTCCGAAAATGAATTAAAAGGCATACTTGGCTACACCGATGAGGCCGTCGTCTCCTCCGATTTTAACGGCGACTCGCGCACATCCGTTTTTGACGCGACTGCCGGTATTCAACTAAACGACACATTTGTTAAGGTTCTGGCATGGTATGACAACGAATGGGCTTATTCAAACAAGGTGCTTGACCTCGCTCTTCACGCTTACAACACAGACAACGCATAATTTACTTTACGCGCCGGATAGGGGCTGTTACAAAAAGAAACAGCCCCTAATCTGTTTAATCGGGATGTTTGGAAGGAATATCATAAAATGAGAAAAACCAAAATCGTCGCAACTCTCGGCCCCGCCACCGATCCGCCCGACATTTTGCGTTCACTGCTGCTGGCCGGTCTGAATGTTGCGCGTTTTAACCTGTCACACGGTACGCACGAAGATCACACAATTAGGCTAAACCAACTGCGGGCAATGTGCGAAGAAACAGGTAAATCCGTCGCATACCTCGCCGACACTAAAGGACCTGAAGTAAGGATAGGCACTTTTGAGGGCGGCGGGGCGGTTCTTGAAGAGGGAGACACATTCACCCTCACAACCGATTCTGTTGTCGGCACTTCTTCTATTGTCAGCGTTTCATACGAGCCTCTCCCCTCAAAAATCAAATCCGGCACAAGACTGCTCCTCGCCGACGGGCTGATTGAGCTTATGGTAGAATCTGTGACCGCCACGAACATCCTCACGCGCATTATTAACGGCGGCTATATCTCCGACAGGAAAAGCGTCAATGTGCCGTCTGTAAGTCTGGGTATGCCATATATTTCCGCGAGAGATCGCTCCGATCTCAGATATATCGTTGAAAGCGGCTTTGATATAATCGCCGCCTCATTTGTCCGCACGGCGGAAGACATCAAGCAAATGCGCGATGAGCTGTATCGTATTGACAATACAAACAAAATCAAGATTATCGCGAAAATAGAAAACGCCGAGGGCGTGTATAACTTAGATTCAATACTGTCTGTTTGCGACGGCATCATGGTGGCTCGCGGAGATTTGGGCGTGGAGCTTGAGTATGAAGAGCTGCCCGTTATACAAAAAGATATGATAAAGCGCACATTGCAGCAGGGCAAGCCCGCTATCACGGCAACGCAAATGCTTGAATCCATGATAGATAATCCGCGCCCGACCCGCGCAGAAACGTCGGACGTGGCAAATGCCATTTATGATGGAACCAGTGCTATTATGCTCTCCGGTGAAACCTCTGTCGGCAAACATCCGGTCGAGGCTCTTAAATCCATGGCAAAGATTGCCGAGCGCATCGAAAAATCCATTGATTATCAAGAACGGTTTAAACACGGTGAATATTTGGCAAAGGCGTCCATCACAAACGCAATATCTCACGCCACAGTCACCACCGCGCACGACTTAAACGCCTCGGCGATTTTAACGGTGTCCTTATCCGGCAATACCGCTCAAAATGTCTCCAAGTTTCGTCCCGACTGCCCGATTATTGCCTGCACTCCCGATCCGGTTATTCAGCGGCAATTGCTCCTAAACTGGGGGATAGTTCCGCTATTGACCTGCCAGGAAAGCGATAAAACGGCTTTGTTTAATCACGCGCTGGAGGCAGCCCAGAAGGCCGGATATATCAGCGAGGGCAATCTTATTGTTCTGACTGCCGGCGTGCCCGTAGGACATTCGGGTACTACAAATATGCTCAAGGTGCATGTCGTCGGCGAAGAAATTCTGGTTTAGAATACTTTTTTTGTTGTATTTGTTGTAATTATAACATTACTGTGCCGCTTTAAACACGACGGTAAAAGTCATGCCGCCATTTTTGCGTCTGTCCGCGCTGACCCGGCCTCCGATACGCTGCACCGTATCTTTGACAATCGCAAGCCCAAGCCCGCTGCCGCCCGCGTCCCGGGAACGCGCTTTATCAACCCGATAAAATCTGTCAAATATATGCGGTAAATCTTCGCTTGGAACACCCACTCCCCTGTCTTTTACCGTAAAAGCAACATAGCTGCCGCGATTTTCAAGCCTGATAAGCACATTGCCGTCGGGCTGGTTGTATTTTATCGCATTTTCGATTAAGTTAAAAGTTATGTGATGAACCGCGTCTTCCGTGGCGAGTATGAAGCAATCATCGGTCAGCTCCGTTTGCAGATTCATCCCGCTACGCTCCGCCAGAGGCTCCAACATTCTGACCGTTGCCGTGACCGCTTTTTTCATATCTACGCGTACTGTCTCATCGTGAATTTGACTGTCAAGCCTCGTAAGAGCCATAAGTTTGCTTGTCGTCCTTGCGAGCCTCTCCGCTTCCATACCTATATCTCCGATAAACTCTTGAACCGTTTCCTGCGGGGTATCTTTGTTTTGCAATATGCTGTCCGCCAGCAGCCTGATCGATGCAAGCGGCGTTTTCAACTCATGCGAAGCGTCGGCAACAAATCTGCGCCTTACCTCCTCTGTTTCCCTGAGCCTTCCCGTGAGGGAGTTAAATTCGTCGCCAAGGAGCGCCAGCTCGTCACTGCCGCTCATGTCAATAGTATAGCTATACTCCCCTTCCCTCACCGATTTTACGGCTTTAATGATGCTGTTGACGCGGCGCATGACAGACCATAGGACGAGCGTTATAAAAACAACCGAAAAACCGGCCACCACCAACGAAATGTTTCTGATAGTCGTCTGCATTTCAAGCAGCAATGAACCTTGATTTGCGTCCTCTTCGTTAAAATATACGGCGCCTATTGGCAAGCCTTGGCTTATGACAGGAGTAAATGCGCTGCTCGAAAATTTACCGCCGTAAAATTCCGAGTAAAACACATTTTGCTTCTCCAATGCGTTTTTGATATGGTGCAGCGGAAAGTTTTCCCGATGAAATCTATCGGTTGGGTCGTAAATGACATTCGCTTCGCCATCGGTTATGACTATGTGAGTGCCGCCCGCTATCTCAAGCTGCGACACTATGGCCGTGACACGCTCCTCATCGTTGGCGGACAATGTCTCAAATGTTTCCTCAAGGTGAGCGGCAATGAGGGAAGCCTGACTTTGCACAAATTGTTTCTTTGACGAAAAAATTATGTCACGGGAAGCCACCAAAAAATAGGTGTTAATAAGCAGCAAAACAACGGCGACAACGGCAAAATACGTAAGAGCGAATTTTGTCCGTATGCTGCTGAAAAACCTTAGTTTTCTGACTTTAACCTCTGATATAGTACCCTACCCCCCATTTCGTCAAAATATGCTCCGGCTCGGCAGGGTCTCTTTCGAGTTTCTCGCGCAAACGCCGTATATGCACATCTACCGTCCTGATATCGCCCTGATACTCATAGCCCCAGACAATGTTAAGGAGCGATTCCCTGCTGTACACTCTGCCGTTGTTCTTTGCAAGTAGCTCAAACACGTCAAATTCTTTTGCCGTCAGCTCAATTTGCTCATCACCTCTTACAGCGGTGCGCTTTTCCGTATCAATTGCGATTTGGCCGACACACAGTACAGTCGCCGTATTATTGCTGACAAGCGCGCTGCGGCGGAGCAATGCGCGTATTCTGGCTTTTAATTCAAGAATATTAAACGGTTTGGTGATATAATCATCCGCCCCATGTTCAAAGCCCATGATTTTATCCGTATCTTCACCGCGGGCAGTGAGCATAATTATCGGTATTGTTGAAAACTCGCGGATACGCATACAGGCTTCCAAGCCGTTTAGCTCCGGCATCATGATATCGAGTATGATCAGGTCATAGCCGCCGCCTCTGGCGAGTTCTACGGCTTCATGGCCGTCCTGACCCGTATCAACTATATAGCCTTCATTTTCAAGATTAAATTTAATGCCTTTGACGAGTAGCTTCTCATCGTCCACAACCAATATTTTCATAATCGCCCCCAAAGTATGTGTCGCCACAGTTTTTGTTACTAAGCAAACCCTTGCTCTCAAACCGCCCGCTAATTGCCGACGGTGATCAATTCCGCAATCGCTTCAAATTTGCGCTCTCCTATGCCCGAGACCTTCATTATATCTTCAACTATCCTAAAGTTGCCGTTACTTGTTCTGTAATCAACGATCCGGGCGGCTATTACATTGCCTATACCCGGAAGATTTATAAGCTCAGAGGCGGCCGCGGTGTTGATATTTATCTTGCCGTCGCCGCTTTGAAAATCGGTTTGCGGTTGCTCCGTGTTTGCGTTACCTTGATTTTCCGGCGTGGTCTGCGCAAATCCGCCGCTCACCTCTCCCGCGTTATTTGGCGTCGCCCCTGTTTCTGGCTGCGCCGCCGATGATTGCGTACCGGAGACGCCTGCGGATGCACCGTTTGATAAACTGCCGGCTTCGGACGTCGATATCACATTTACGGTACGTGAGCTGCGTCCGGTAAAAAAGCCTCCCATGAAAAAAGCAAATGCCAACGTAGCTATCAAGATAGCAAATTCTAAACGCCTCAGTCTCATAATATTGCCCCCTGTTTTGTAAAATGTATAAATATATAACTTGGGGGCAAAAAAAGTTGGAACTTTTCTACATTTGACCTTTCTCCCTTAAAATTGTATCATACCCGGAATGTTTTTTCCACTATTTGCATAATGTTTTTTTGTTTGATATACTATTGACGGTAACACCGCGTCATATAATTTCAACGGAGAAAATCATGTTCAGAAAAACAGCTATAATTTTGGCGCTCATATCGGTATCTTGGCTGCTTGCCTTTTTACCCGCCGACGCAAATATATCTCCCGATGGGCTTGTGGCAACCTCTGCTATATTGGCCGAGAGCGGCACCGGATATATTCTGTATGAGCAAAATGCCTATATGCGTCATCCGGCGGATTCGCTGACAAAAATAATGACGCTTTATTTGGCTTCTATCGCCGTCGAGGGCGGTGTGCTCAGCGACAGCGAGCCGGTGGAAATGACCGAAACCGCATGGCTTGATTTGACCGAAAGCAGTACCACGCAGGCTATCGTGCCCGGTCAGACCATGACATTTATAGACCTGATGTATAGCGCTTATGTCGGCAGCGCAAATGAGGCTTGCAATATGATTGCCCTGCGGCTTGCGGGGAGCATAGACGCGTTTGTCTCCATGATGAACGATAAAGCCGCCGAGCTTGGTTTGAGCGATACAAACTTTGTGAACGCGCACGGGCAATATCACGAAAATCAATATACGACGGCATATGATATGTACATATTATATAACGAAGCCGCAAAGAACAGGCTGTTTAGCGAAATATCCGGCACATACCGCCATGTTTTGGAGCGCGAGGAAGAAACGGTTTCGCGTACGCTCGTCAGTTCAAACCATATGCTCAATCAAAACAGCAATTATTACTACAGATATTGTATGTCGGGCATAGCCAGCGCGACATATGAGGGCGGGTATTCTCTTGTTGCGGCGGCATTGGAGGAAGACCTTTCTCTCATCTCGGTCGTGCTTGGCTCAAGGGCTGTCATAAATGACGACAGCTCTACCACTATGCTAAATTTCACCGAAACGCACAGGCTGCTCCTATGGGGATATGCAAATTTCGGTTGGCGCGATATACTCAAAACAACGGATTTGCTTACAAAAGTGCCGATTTTGCACGGAAGCGGCGCGGATTATGTCAATGCCCGTCCCGAGCAATCCCTTACGCTGCTGCTAAATCACAATGTGCCTGACGAGGCATTTCAGATCGACTTCAAAATATACTCCGAAGAAACAGATACGCCGCTTGCCGCGCCCATCGAGGCCGGTGATAAGCTCGGCGAGGTCACTGTCTCAAGGAAGCTAAACGACGGCACAGTGGTCAGCTACGATCCTATAGCCCTTATCGCAAACACAAGCATAGAGCTAAATGGCGTTGAGTTTATGCGAAGAAAGATAACGGAAGTCTTAACAACTCCCATCGCTCAAGGCATTATTGCCCTGCTCATCATCATTTTGGTGATTTATCTGATTTTAGTAATCCGCTACAATATAATGAGAATAAACCGGCTTCGCAGGATAAAAAACGCCAAAAACGACATAATGCGCCAAAGACACGAAGGTTTCAGAGAATAGCCGCCATAGCTTCATCTCTCGCTTCTCTTGATTATAAAGCAGTCATGAAAATCATTCCGAGAGCGGAGCATGGATGCGGAGCGTCCGATCGTTTGCGCACGGATGACGCAATTGATCGGGGAGGAATGATTTTATGACTGCGTCACTATACAACAATTGGTGATTGCCGCCATTCACTGCCGCCTGCCCGGCAGCTTTCTTTTTGATAAGCGAGCACATAAAAATCTGTAGCCCTGCTTTCCGCTTCAAATAAAGCTATTGACTGCTTGCATAGCTTTTTTACCGATGCGGGCTTGGTTATTATCGGCAAGCCCGCGCCCTTTGAAGAATCGTTCAATATACGCATACCCGTTTTGTTCATAGCCAATACACGTATATACGGCGGCGGGTTTCTTATATGCTCATAAGTTATGCCCAAAACAGCGCACATGAGCATACGCCGTATTCTGGACATTGCAAAGCGTTTTGTCTTTATCTCGCGCAATATTTCCTCTATCGAGGACGCTTCACTCGCAACACGCAAAAAACGGCGGTCAAGCCCGTCTGTGCCGCCGGGCACAGCGGCAAAATCGCTCACAGTGCGCAGCCGTGACAAGATGGCTTGCTCAACGCTTTTTATACTGACCGGACCTTTGCCCGATGCTATTTCTTCCATACATACGTCCGCTGCAGCTTTTGGCATTTGCTTTTGCGGTATCTGCCCTTTGCCAAAAGCGCGGCGCAAAGAGAGCGCGCTGTATCCGGTATCGCCATCATGCTTGCCGCCCGTGCGCGTCACGGTTATAGGCTTCATTTTTGAATCGCTCTCTCTCAAAGCCTTTATATATTCGATAGCAAGAATATTATTTGGCGACCTGAATATATCGGATTTCTCGCCCAGCAAGGCATCCGCCGCGCTCTGTTGCGCCAGCGCATAAGATAAGCCTCTGCCGAGCGCGTCTTTTAAAAGCGCTCCGGCTTTATCATACATGAGCATATCGGCGGCTATATTAAGATCGTCCATATTCCCCGATTCGCTGCCAAAAGACAGATAGCCGCAAATGCCGAGCGAGTCTATCAAATGCACTCCTGCCCGCGCAAAACCCTCCGCCGATGAGAGCGCGTAAGGGGCAGCGATCTCAATAACCAAATCGGCTCCGCACAGCACTGCCATTTTTGCCCTTGCGTGTTTGTTGAAAATAGCAAAATCGCCGCGCTGCGCGAAATTTCCGCTCATAGCGCATATAACTCCGACGTCGCAATCGTCCCCATGCTTTTGCTTTATGATTTCCTTTGTTTTGCTTATATGCAAAGCATGTCCCAAGTGAAATGGATTATACTCACATATAATGCCTATGTTTATCATAACGCTCCCTTTTTTGTACTTGTAATAAATGTAATTATACATTAAAATAGAAGTATCACAAACAAAAATATCTTTATAAGGTGGACAATGCAAATGAACGTTCTTGTTATCAATGCCGGCAGCTCCTCGCTCAAATACCAGCTATTCAATATGAAAACTGAAAGTATTCTGGCAAAAGGGCTTTGCGATAGGATTGCCTTAGACGGCCACTTAAAGCACACACCCGCAAACGGAAAACCCGTGTATGACAGCGACATCCCCTTGCCGACACATGCCGAAGCCATCAGCGCGGTCATAGACAAGCTCACATCGGAAGATTACGGCGTTATCGGCGACTTGTCGGAAATAAACGCGGTTGGCCATCGGGCTGTGCACGGAGGCCGTAAATTTTTCGGCAGCACACTGATAAATGATGATGTCATCGCCACGCTCGAAGATTACATCAGGCTTGCTCCCTTGCATATACCGGCCAATCTCATGGGTATTCGCGCCTGTCAGTCGGTCATGCCAAACATACCGCAGGTTGCCGTTTTTGACACGTCATTTCATTACACTATGCCGGAATATGCGTATATCTATCCCATCCCTTACAAATACTATGAGCTTAACGATATCCGCCGCTACGGTTTTCACGGCACATCACACCGTTATGTCTCGGCGATAGCAATTGAACATCTGAATTTAACAGGCAAGGAATCTAAGGTCATTACCTGCCATCTTGGCAACGGTTCGTCTCTTGCCGCTGTCCGCGACGGCATAAGCATTGATACAACTATGGGCGTTACGCCGCTGGAAGGTCTCCCTATGGGCACGCGCGCCGGAAGCGTAGACCCCTCGATGGCAGACATAATCGCCACCACGGACGGCAGCTCTCTAAAAGAAGCAATCAACATACTGAACAAAAAATCCGGCGTGCTTGGCATATACGAGAAGTCATCCGATTTCAGAGATATTGAGCTCGCCGCCGGAGTTGATGGAAACACAGGATTTATAGACAGCTCCAAGGAGCATGACAAACGGGCGATGCTCGCGCTTGATATATTTTGCTACCATGCAGCAAAATATATCGGAGCTTACGTCGTTGCGCTCGGAGGGCTTGACGCCATCGTCTTTACGGCAGGTATCGGAGAAAATTCCCCATATGTCCGCAAGGCAATATGCGACCGTCTTGGCGGGTTGGATGTATGTATTGATGATCAAAAGAATGTCGGCAGGGTGTCCGGCTTTAGGGACGTAACCGGGATAGGCTCAAAAGCAAAGATTTTTGTCATCCCCACAAACGAAGAGCTTGTTATCGCGCGGGACACGATAGAGCTCATAAACAAATAGAAAGCCTAAGCAAACTTATGACATTGTGCGAAAAATCACTTAAACTACTTGAACTCCCCGATATATTAGACTTACTGGCCGGGGAGACCGCGAGCGCGGCGGCGGCGGACGAGGCAAAAGAGCTTCGTCCCGCTTGTGATTTAAGCACCGCGCAAACGCGCATTTTTGAGACCACCGCCGCTAAAAATATGATGGTGCTTAAACAAAGCCCCCCATTTTCCGGCGTAAAAGACATCCGGGCCATCGTCCGGCGCGCCGATATTGGCGGGCTCTTGAATACTAAAGAACTTCTTGATATTGCCGAAGTGCTCCGCGCCGCAAGCTCGTCAATCTCGTATTTTAAAAACGGCAAGACTGATCTGCCGTCCGCCATTGATTATCTCTTCTTGTCGCTTTCTTCAAATAAGCCGCTCCAAAACACAATATCAGAAACAATTATTTCCGAAGATGAAATATCCGACAACGCGAGCAAAACGCTTCGCGATATACGCCGGAGCATTCGTTTGACGGAGGAAAAAATCCGTGCCGATCTGAACAAGATCATAACATCTCAAACTTACGCAAAAGTGCTGCAAGAAGCAATCATAACAATACGCAACAACAGATATGTTGTCCCGGTAAAAGCGGAACACAAGCATAGCTTGCCGGGCATGGTGCATGATATATCTTCATCGGGGGCGACGCATTTTATCGAGCCAATGAGCGTTGTCAATATGAATAATACCCTCCGGGAGCTTGCAAGCGAGGAAAGCGACGAAATCGAGCGGATTCTTATGGAACTTTCCGCAAGCGTAGCGGATGCGGGCGATAGCATAATAAGCGACTTTGAAATACTCGCCAAACTTGATTTTATTTTTGCAAAAGCAAAGCTGTCTTATAAAATGAACGCAAGCCCGCCCGAGCTGGTTTCATGCGCCCCATCCCCGTTGAGCGAAAAAAATAAAGCCGAATCCGTGTCTCGCGATCAAACCGGCATAATCAGACTTATAAAGGCAAGGCATCCGCTGCTTCCCAAATCTGACGCCGTTGCTATCAATATCCATGTCGGCGGTGATTTCGACACGCTGATAATAACCGGGCCGAACACCGGCGGCAAAACGGTCGCGCTCAAAACACTCGGCCTTTTATGCGCGATGGCAAGCTGCGGCCTGCACATACCCGCCGATCACGGCAGTATTGTACCCATATTTGGCAGTATTCTTGCCGATATCGGCGATGAGCAGTCAATCGAGCAATCCTTATCAACCTTTTCATCACATATGACCAATATTATCGCCATTCTCGAAGCATGTCAATTTGACTCTTTGCTCTTGTTTGACGAGCTTGGCGCCGGAACCGATCCTGTCGAAGGCGCGGCGCTTGCTATGTCAATAATCGAGTATGCCCGAAAAACTAAAGCCCTCGTCGCCGCCACCACTCATTATCCCGAGCTCAAAAGCTATGCCCTCACGTCCGACGGTATTATGAACGCTTCCTGTGAATTTGATATTGAAACGCTAAAACCCACATATAAGCTGATAATCGGGATTCCCGGAAAATCAAATGCCTTTGCCATATCAAAGCGTTTGGGCCTCCCCGATAAAATCATAAACGACGCAAAAGCGCGTATAAGCACTGAGAATGTCTCTTTTGAAGACGCGCTAAAGGGTTTGGAGCAAACACGCGTTATGCTCGAAAATGAGCGAAACGAGACCGCTCTTCTTCTCGCTCAGGCAAAAACGGAAATGCAAAAAGCAAGCGAAGCTCGCGCAAAGCTCGAAAAAGAGCAAGATATCCAAATCGGCAAGGCAAAACGCGAGGCCGCAGATATAATAAAAAACGCCCGAAATACCGTAGAGTCCGTCATAGAAGAAATAAACACGCTTCACCGCAGCGCACTGTCCAATACTTATTCGGAAAACTCCAACGAGGATAAGGCAAAGCTGCTCGGCAAGCTAAACAAAGCGGCCGACGCCGCCCTTGCGACGGACGAGAAGTCCTTGGATACTACTCCGCCGGAGCAAACCATTGTCCCCGGCGATAAAGTAAAAATCCGCGGTATTGATACGCTTGCAGACGTTATTTCCGTAGATTCCGGCATCCTGACATTGCAAGCCGGCATAATGAAGGTTACGATAGAGGCAAACCGGGTAGTTCTGGCGGAGGATGCCAAAAAAGCTCCCGCCAATATTCACGGCTCGTCCAATCGCCGTGAGCCGCGTCACGCGGCGGCAAAAAACGAGCTTGACATGCGCGGCATGAATGTTGATGAGGCTCTCCCCGTAATGGATCAATTTATTGACAACGCAATCATGGCAAAATTAAACTTGGTAACCATCATTCACGGCAAGGGCACCGGTGTTTTGCGTAAGGCTGTACACAGCAGCTTGAAAAAAGACGGCCAGAGGATAAAATCATTTCGCCTCGGCTTATACGGAGAGGGCGAAAACGGCGTAACAATCGTGCAATTGTAGGCAGATAAGCGGCGGGCTAAAAGTAAGGTTGCCCACTTATAAAGAGAGGGTCTTATGATTTTGGTAAAACAATGCTTGACGTTACGCCCTGCATTTGATAGATTATATATAGAGCTGTTTAAAACGCCGTAGGAGGAAAAATACCGATGTACGAAAAAAAAGCCACAATCATGAAACAGGTAGGTCTCCATGCAAGACCGGCCACCTTTCTCATTCAAAAAGCCCATGAGTTTAGAAGCAGTATATGGATAGAAAAAGATGAGCGCAGGGTCAACGCAAAAAGTCTGCTCGGCGTCCTCTCCCTTGGCGTGGCACAAGGGGCTACCATTAGCATCATCGCGGACGGGCCTGACGAGAAAGAAGCGGTCGAGACCCTATGCGAGCTTATTGATTCTGACTTTGAAGAGTAAATTTTTGCAACTTGGCACATCGTGACTAAAGAGGGGCTGGCCTTTTGGCAACCCCTCTTTTCTTGGCGAAATTTAGATTTTCATCGGCAGGAGGTCATTATGTCCGGCAAAACAAAATGCCCACGCAGACCGGCCCGCAGTGATTGGAAATGACACAACCTGCCTGACAGGGTATTATTTCCTCAAAATCCTTTAACGACTTTATCTTATCTATAACCATAGAGATAAGGTCGTCTGTCGTGGTTGGCGGATATGTGACAAAAATCCGCTTTGTGTCAATATCATTTCTATCTTTTAGCCTGTCCTCGACATACTCCAAAATCGTTTTCTCAAAGACACCGCGATATTTCTTTGTGACCTCCATTTTTCCGTCAATGACGCCAATGCAAGGGTTGAGCTTTAGTATGTTTGCGCCAAGGGCGGCAAGGCTTGAGCAACGCCCGCCCAAGCGAAGATATTTTAGGTTGCCGATAACAAAGCTCGTCTCAACCTTTGGCACAAGAGCTTCGAGCTTTGCGACAATACTCGCGGCGTCCATGCCCGACTCAGCCATAACAGCCGCATTATAAACAACGTGGCCGCTTCCGGTAGACAGACTGAGCGAATCCACGATATATACATTGTCAAAATCCTCTGCGGCAATTCTGGCGCTTTGATTGCACGCGGAAAGGTGACTGCTGATGCTGATATGTACAATTGCATCAAAGTCACTGCTCCACTTTGAAAAATACTCCTGATATTCGCTGATGTTTATGGCATTGCTGCGGGTTATTCCCTTGCCGCTCTCAACATATTCAAAAATATCACTGACATTGATCTCCTCTCGGTCTTTATACGGCTTTTCATCCATTATAATATAAAGCGGAGTAATGCCTATGTCGTATTTGTCAATGATCGTTGCCGGCAGATCGCATGTGCTGTCGGCAGATATTTTAACTCTCATGAGCTATATCTCTCCCGCGTTTTCTTCATAAACACAAACGCGTTTTCTGTCACGCCCAAACGGTTCAAATTTAACACGCCCGCTCTTTTGCGCGTATAAAGTGTCATCACTGCCTCGTCTGACATTATCGCCGGGATGTATCTTTGTGCCCCGTTGGCGCACCAAAATATTGCCCGCCAAAACAAACTGCCCGTCGGCTCGTTTTGCCCCAAGTCTTTTTGACTTGCTGTCTCGTCCGTTTTTGGTTGAACCTACACCTTTTTTATGTGCCATAATTATTTCATTCCTTCCTGATTTGGGGATTGATAAAAAATCAAAATTGTCATTTGCGGAAATTGACGCTCCCTGTCACAAAAGACTGCCTTAACTTTTTGCTGCCTTTTGCGTTATCTTCTCAATCTTAATCTTTGTATAGGGTTGTCTATGACCTTGTTTTCTGCGATAGCCTTTTTTTGGATGCATCTTGAATACGATTATTTTCTTTGCTTTTCCTGTTTTGACTATACCGGCCGTTACCGTCGCTCCCTTGACATACGGGTCGCCGATTTTCGGCTCTTTGTCGTCAAGTATCGCGAGCACTTTGTCAAACACAACCTTACCTTCTGAAGCCTCGAGCTTTTCAATAAAAATCTCGTCGCCTTCCGTGACCCTGTACTGCTTTCCTCCGGTCACAAAAACTGCATATGCCATATTCACACCTCAAACTTACTGTAAGACTCGCTGTCGTGGGCGGTGCAAGGTTTGCACACTTAAAAAGCCCATATCAAGGCGGCTCGACTATAGTAGCACCGAAATTTTCAAAAGTCAAGCACTTTTTTATAGTAGTCGAGGGTTTTAAAAGTTCTGTCAAGATGTGTGAGGAGGTAATTTTCCGTTGCCGAGGCCAACTCATTTATACTATTATCGCTTAGCTTGAACGAAAACAACTTTTTTGGATTGCATGTCAATATGTATTTTGCGGCCTCAAGAGCTTTCCCGTCAAGCGTCAGGATGCCCTCTTTTGTCTCAAAGCCGCCCTCTGCCTTCGGTTTTTCCAATATCGGCTCAAAACCCGATATTGCCATTAGCCGCAATTCAAAAACCGGCTTAACGAAATTTGCCGGTCTCACTTTCTCGCTCAACGCATAGATCGAATTTAACATAAGGGGCAATAGCTGTGTGTTTAAACTGTCTTCATCGGAGATTGCCTCTGTAAGCTCGGCGATATAAGACGCAAGCGACAGCAATTTTAATTCTTCTCTCAACCCGAGAAACTGCTCTATCGGTTCGGCTTCCTTGAGTGTCCATCGCTCGCCCCGGCGTGTGAGCGTCATATGCGAGAAAACAAGCAAGCCCGTGCTTACCGCGAGCTTACTGTTCTTGCGGCCGGAGCCATATGCCGACACCGTGAGCTTACCCTCCGTGCTTGTCAGCACAGTCAGTATCTTTGCGGAATCCTTATATGCAACCTCCCGCAGCACTACGCCTGTCGTGTTTAAATACGTCACTCGATATAACCTAAATTCCTCATTGCTTTTGGGCTTTCACGCCAATTCTCTTTAACCTTTATCCATGTCTGCAAAAATATCTTCGCTCCCATAAATTTCTCAATATCCGTCCGGGCATATTCACCGATTCTCTTTAGCATAGCTCCCTGTTTGCCTATTATAATACCCTTGTGGCTTTTCTTCTCGCAATAAATCACAGCGTCAATATCAATCATGGCATTATCGTCTTCACTGTCCCCGCCATACCCGGCGCGTTCGGAAAACTTGGTGATCTCGACCGCTATGCCGTGAGGTATCTCTTTGTCGAGGCATATAAGCAGTTTTTCGCGAATGATTTCGCCAATTATCTGAATTTCAGGCTGATCTGTTGTCATTTCTCCGCCAAAGAGCTGCGGCCCCGGTTTTGCATATTTTAAGAGCATCTCCGGCAGCTTTGAGACACCTTCACCCGTTTTTGCGGATATGGGTATTATCGCGTCAAACTCGTAATGATTTGAGTATATGGAGATAATCGGCAAAAGGCTGTCGTATTTGACCGTGTCTACTTTATTTACGAGAAGGATAACAGGCACTTTTATATTTTTTATATGTTCAAGCAGCATTCTCTCTTGCGTGCCGACATTATCTATAGGTTCAACCACGAGCATTATGGCGTCAACATCGGCGACGCTTTTCTTAATTACTCCAACCATATAATCGCCTAAGCGTGTCTTCGGTTTGTGAAATCCGGGCGTATCAAGCAGGACAAATTGCGTGTCGCAATGCGAGAAAACCCCAAAGATTCGGTTGCGCGTCGTCTGCGGCTTTGGCGAAACGATCGCGACCTTATCCCCCGTCAATTTGTTTGTGAGGGTTGATTTGCCGACATTTGGCCTGCCGATTATAGCTATCATCGCCGTTTTATTTATCATCTGTAAACCCCATATAGCGCATCAGCGCCAACTCCTTGCTTCGCATTTCCCTGCCGTGATCGTATCCCAAAAGATGCAGCGCGGAATGAATGATCATACGCGTGGTCTCTTGTTCTATGCTATGCCCGTATCTGCGGGCGTTTCGCTTTATGGTGCTTATGGAAATAACTATGTCGCCAAGCTGCACTGTTTGCGTATCCATATCTATATCCAAATTTACGATATTGCTCCATCCGTGCCCGATAAAGTTATGCATCGGAAATGATAAAACATCCGTAGGCTTGTTTACTCCCCTATAGTCATTGTTGTATTTCTTAATTCCTTCATCGTTTGTAATCAGCACACTGACCGCGCAAGGCATATCAACATGCTCGCTCTTCAATGTCATCAATATAGCTTGCTTGATAAGATTTGTGTATATTTTGTCGGTCGGTAAAACGCCTATATGCCGCGCACAAAGCCTGTGCTTTATTTTTTTTATTTCGCTCATGGTTATTTCCTTTTATCGGCGGTCTGCCGCTTTGCGCTTTTTTTGTCATACGCCTCAACTATCCGGGATACCAGCTCATGGCGCACGACGTCTGATGTATCAAGCCTGCATATTGCTATATCCTTTACATCGTCAAGTATGCGCATTGCATCACGAAGTCCGCTGGTTTTGTCTGGCGGCAAATCAATTTGCGTTATATCCCCTGTTATGACGATTTTTGAGCCAAAGCCAAGCCGGGTAAGGAACATTTTCATTTGCTCCCTTGAAGTATTCTGAGCCTCGTCCAAAATAATGAAAGAATCATCAAGGGTTCTGCCGCGCATATACGCGAGCGGGGCTATTTCAATGTTTCCTTTTTCCAAATACTTGCTGTATGTCTCGACGCCCATCAGTTCAAAGAGCGCATCGTATAAAGGCCGCAGATATGGGTCTACCTTGCTTTGCATATCTCCCGGCAAAAATCCAAGCCGCTCCCCGGCTTCAACCGCCGGGCGGGTGAGTATTATTCTGCTTATGCTTTTCGCGCGAAAAGCGGCAACGGCGCACGCGACGGCCAAAAATGTTTTACCAGTTCCGGCAGGCCCTATTGACAAGGTCACGGTATTATTCCGGATGGCTTCCGTATATCTTGTTTGCCCCAGAGTCTTTGGTTTGATCGGCTTTCCCTTTGCCGTTATACATATCAGATCGCGGTATATTTCATTAAGTTTGCCCTCATGCCCGTCTTTGACTAAATTCAGTATATATTTTACATTTTGCGTGTCAATCGTCTCGCCTTTTGCCGCAATAACAATAAGCCCGTCTATGACCTTTTCGGCGCGTCTGATATCCTCATCATCTCCGCATATGCGAAGCTCGGAATTTCTGTCAATTACTTGCACATTCAGTTCGCTTTCAATGAGCTTTAGATTCTCGTCAAGCGAGCCAAAAACATTTATTATATTCTCTAATTTGTCCGTACTGATTGTTTTCTCGCCCATAACCTCTCCCCTCATTATGCAGTTATTATATCATATCTGCATGATATGATGTATCATATTTTTCGGAAAACATGACAGACAGCAGGAGGAATTGTTTAATAATTAAACAATTCCTCAAAGCGTTGCAATAAGCGGGTGCTAATGTGTAAATAACGTAATTTTCAGAAAATCAACAAGTATAGCAAACGCAAATCATGATTCAATTTTCAAATACAATTTCGCACCAAGCGCACAAACGCCTCAATCTTTGCCGCGTCTTTCACGCCGTCCGTTTCCACGCCGCTGCTCACGTCAACGCAATAGGGAGATAGCGTTTTTATGGCTTTGGCGGCGTTTTGCGCACTAAGCCCTCCTGCCAAAAAATACGGCAATCCCGCGCAGCTTTTCAGCAAATCCCAGTCAAAAGAAACTCCCGTGCCGCCCCTATTCGGCGATAATGTGTCAAACAAGAGGTAATCGGCATTTTTTGGCAGCGGCGGCATGGTATCTCCCACACTCACCGCCTTGATGATTTGAAGCGGCGGCCTTTTTTGTCCGCCTGACCGCACGCTCTTGCCCATCCACTCCCGTCCGTCCGCTCTCCCCTGCTTTCCGTCCGTCCGCTCCCGCAATCCGGCGATATACGCCTCGTCCTCATCGCCGTGCAACTGTGCCAAATCAATCACTCCGCTTCGGTAAAGGCTCTCAATCAAAGATGCTGTCTCATTGACAAAGACGCCCACGGTTTTGATTCGCGCGTCTATCCGCGCTTTTAGCTCCGCCGCCGTTTTTATATCCACCCGGCGACGGCTCGGCGCGAAAACAAATCCGATATAATCCGGCAAGGCGCGGTTTACGGCACATATATCCTCCGCACTACACAGTCCGCAAATCTTTACCTTGCTCATAGCAAGCTCCTTAGCTCGGCAAGCGCCGCCGTCTTATCCGGCGCGCGCATCAGCGTTTCGCCGATCAAAACCGCCGAGGCTCCGGCCTCATTTGCCGCCCAAACGTCCTTTGGCGTTTGTATGCCGCTTTCCGAAACAAATAAAACCTCAGGCGGGATTTTGACCGATAGTCGCTCACAAAGCGATGTATCTACCTTAAAAGTTTTCAGGTCTCTGTTATTGACTCCGATAATCCTCGCTCCGGCGGCAATCGCCATATCCGCCTCTTTCTCATTATGAATCTCCACAAGGCAAGAAAGTCCAAGCCCGTCGGCTTTTTTGATATATTCGGCAACTTGCGCCCGCGTCAAAATGGCGCAGATTAGCAAAACCGCGTCCGCGCCGAGCTTTTTTGCCTGCTCTATCTGAAACGGGTCAATAATAAAATCTTTCCTTAGCAGAGGAATATCAACAATCTCGCGTATTTGCGAAAGATAGCTGTCGCAGCCTTGAAAAAACTCCGGCTCGGTCAATACCGATATGGCAGAGGCTCCCGCTTTTTCATACGCTCGCGCAATGTCAAGATGGGGAAAATCCTCCGCAATCACCCCTTTTGACGGCGACGCTTTTTTGACCTCGCAGATAAAGTGAAATCCCGGACGGCGCAGGGCTTGTTCAAACAAAAACGGCAAACGTGAAGATACAGCCGCGCCCAATTTCGCGCTCCGGCTTTTGTCCCGCGCCACCCGTTTTTTGGTAGCTTCAACGATTTTATCAAGAACGGTCATAGTTACACCTCATTTGAGCGGCTTATAAACTCTTCCAGCTTGCTTTTAGCAGCGCCGCTGTCTATCACATCTTCGGCGGCCTTTACAGCCTCGCCGATAGAGTCATACTTGCTCGCCACATAGAGCGCGGTGGCGGCGTTTATGACGGCAGCACCGCGCTTTGCCCCCTGCTCTCCGCTCAATACCGCGCGGAGTATTTGCGCGTTTTCCTCCGGCGTGCCGCCTACAAGCTCGGACTTCTCACACCGCTCAAAGCCGAACTGCTCCGGCGTTATTTCATACGTCCGCACCCAACCGTCTTTAACCTCGCACAACGTCGTGGACGCGCTCATGGATATCTCGTCTATCCCGTCGTTTCCATGCACCACCATCGCGTTTTTCACGCCGAGATTCATCAAAACCTTTGCGAGGGGTTCTACCAATTCCCTGTCATAAACCCCCATCAGCTCCATGTTTGCCCCGGCGGGATTTGTGAGCGGCCCGAGTATATTAAAAACGGTCCGTATGCCAAGCTCCTTTCGCACCGGCGCAACATATTTCATGGCTATATGATAGTTTTGCGCGAACAGAAAACAGATACCGATGCTATGAAGAAGCTCGGCGCTCTTTTCGGGCGCGATATGAATATTCACGCCAAGCGACTCGAGCACATCCGCCGCGCCGCATTTGCTTGACGCGCCCCTGTTTCCATGCTTTGCCACAGCAACTCCCGCCGCCGCCGCGATAATCGCCGCGGTTGTGGAAATATTAAACGTATTGGAGTGGTCGCCGCCGGTTCCGACAATTTCCAGCGCGTCCACATTGTGCAAGAGCCGCACGCAATGAGAGCGCATCCCAAACGCGGACGCGGTGATTTCGTCGGTGGTTTCCCCTTTTAGGCTGAGCGCGGTGAGATACGCGCTCATTTGCACGGGAGTAGCTTCTCCCGTCATGATCTCGTGCATGACCGCCTCCGCGGTTTCGTAAGATAAATCCTGCTTCTTTGACAGGGATATAATTGCTTCTCGTATCATGGTTTGTTTCTCCTAATTTCTAATTCATAATGTATAATTGTCCGGCGGTTATCCGAAAAAACCAAAAGAGTTCCAAAGCGGGATCGCGGCAAGCAAAGAGAGCAGACACGCCGCAAAGTATATAAGACCGTATACGCCAAGGTGCTTGTTTGTCCAAATCCTGTCGCCCGCCATAGCTTTGCTCATCATCGCCCAAACATTTTGATAATTCATAAAGAAAGCGTTGCCCGCGAACATAAACACCGCTATCCAGACCAATGGGCTGATATTATACGCCTGCGCAATTTCCGGGAGAATGGGCGCGATGACCGCAATCGTCGGAAGAAAGATGGCCACATCCGCAAATCTGATTATAAACATGATCGTCATAATCACGAACATAAATATCCAAGGATTGCCCGCAATCGGCTCTAACGCGGGAACTATAATGCCCGAGAGCCATACAGATATTCCCGTCGCGTTTAAGATTCCTCCCAAGCTCAATGCCATCGCTATAAATATAATCATATCCCAATTGACCCCGGTGTTAAAATCTCCGGGTTCCAAAACTCCGAATACAAAAAACAAAAACACGGCGGCAAGGCAGAGAACGGCTGAAGATATTCCGTGCAAACTTGCTGTCACAAAAAATCCAAATACAACGACAAGGATCAATGCTGTAATGATTTCCTTCGCGCCCATCTTTCCGAGCTTTTGATTTTTGATGGCTCCGGCGGCCTCCGGGGGGATTGCTTCTTTTGGCTTTAAAATCAAAAGGCTTCCCAGCACAAGCAAAGCCGCCGCAATAAGCGTGGGTACAAACATGACCATAAACCAACTGTTGAAGTCCACAAGAGGGCCGAGTCCCGCCGTGCCTTGAATGAACGGCCCCCATACCACACCGGTCAGCCATCCCGCGCCGGGTATCAACGCCATCGAAAACGCGGTCAGCATGATCAGTGAATTGCCTTTTGATCCTTTTTTTAGCTTGCACAGCTCACAGCACTGCATGGCAATAGGAATGACGATAGCTACCCTTACCGTGGTGGCCGGGGTAAGTACGCTAAGTACAACCCCTATTATGACCCATCCGAGTACAAGGGTCGGGTACGACGGTTTGAAAACTTTGATAATACCCATTGCTATCCTTTTTCCAAGCCCGGTTTTAGCCAGCGCGAAACCGAAGAAAAGCGCAGGGACAAGCGTCCACATGGCAGAATGTGTGAAGCCCGAAAATACGGTGGCGGAACTAAGCCCGCTTTCTGGCATAAACCCGCCGATGGCAAGGGCAAATAGCGCCAAAAACAACCCGCCTACCGCGTAAGGCAGGTCAAAAGGCTTGAAAATCCAAATCCCGAGCGTAATCAGTATACCGCCGAGCATGAAATGCGCGGAGGAATTTAAGCCGGCCGAAAAAGGCTGCGCTATCATGACTGCGGCTGCGAGCAGTAAAATAAGCCCGCTCCCTATAACAGATATTTTAATTTTATTCATGTGTTTTTATACTCCTTTTCATTTCTTTTGCAAAATCGCTAACCGGTTTTACGCACGCTCGCCCATGCTCCGCGATAATGCGGACAATGGCGCTTCCGACAATGACGCCGTCCGCAAAACCGGCGATCTCCCCTGCCTGCTCCGGCGTGGAAACGCCAAAACCTACCGCGCACGGAATATCGCTGATTTTCCGCACCCGCTGTATCATGTTCCGTGCGCTGCCGCCCAGTTCATTTCGCGTCCCGGTGACGCCGAGCGACGAAACGCAGTATAAAAACCCGCTCGAACGCTCAGCTATATATGTGATTCTCTCATCCGATGTAGGGGCAATCATCGAGATTAGCTCTATCCCGCATGCGGCGCACGGCGCCTGCAATTCCTCCCGTTCTTCAAACGGCAAATCGGGTACGATCAATCCGTCAACGCCGCTCTTTGCGCATCGCAGCGTAAATTTTTCGGCGCCGTAGGCAAATATGGGGTTGTAGTATGTCATAAGTAAGATGGGAATCTGTATGTCCGCTCTGACTTGCGAAACGAGGTCAAACAGCTTATCCGTCGTGCAGCCGGCTTTTAAGGCGCGTTCATCCGCCGCCTCAATGACCGGGCCTTCGGCGATGGGGTCGGAAAACGGGATACCTATCTCAATTAAGTCAGCTCCTGCCTCATATAGCGCGTACAACAGTTTTTTTGTCGTTTCCAAATCCGGGTCGCCGCCCGTTATAAACGGGATAAACGCTTTTTTTGACGAAAACGCTTTAGAAATCCTATTCATGAATCTTCACCCCCCTGTATTTGGCGATGGACGCTACATCCTTATCACCGCGCCCGGACAGTGTCACCACAATAATTTTATCCTTGCCCATAGCGGGCGCGATTTTCATTGCGTATGCCACGGCGTGGGCGCTCTCGATTGCCGGAATGATTCCCTCCGTCCGGGTCAGGTATTCAAAGGCATCCACCGCCTGTGCGTCCGTGATTGCTTCGTACCGCGCCCGTCCCCGATCAAAAAGGCAGGCGTGCTCCGGGCCTATGCCGGGATAGTCGAGCCCTGCCGAAATTGAATAGACCGGCGCGATTTGCCCGAACTCATCCTGACAGAAGTACGATTTCATACCGTGAAACACTCCGACCGATCCGTTGGTTATGGTGGCGGCGGACTCTTCTGTGTCCGCGCCCTTGCCTCCGGCTTCGCATCCGATCAGCTCCACGCTTTCGTCGCCGATAAACTCATAAAAAGAACCTATGGCGTTGCTTCCGCCGCCCACACAGGCGATGACGGCATCGGGCAGCCTTTTTTCAAACTCCGCCGTCTGCTCTTTGATTTCACGCCCGATGACGGCTTGAAAATCACGCACCATGACCGGAAAAGGATGCGGACCCATCACCGATCCGAGACAATAGTGAGTATCGTCCATGCGCCCCGCCCATTCACGCATCGTGGCGTTTACCGCATCCTTTAGCGTCGCCGTGCCGGAGACGACGCGGTTTACCGTTGCTCCCAAGAGCTTCATGCGATACACATTCAACGCTTGCCGCTCCATATCCTCCGCCCCCATGAATATCTCACATTCCAAGCCGAGCAGAGCGGCGGCGGTCGCCGCGGCAACACCGTGCTGTCCCGCGCCGGTTTCGGCGATCAGCCGGGTTTTTCCCATTTTTACCGCCAAAAGAGCCTGCCCCAATACGTTATTGATTTTATGAGAGCCCGTATGGTTCAAATCCTCGCGCTTGAGATAAATCTTCGCCCCGCCCAAATCGGCGGTCATTCGCTCTGCGCAGTACAGCAGCGACGGTCTTCCGGCGTATTGCCGCAAGAGCGTACTATATTCGCTCACAAAGCCCTCGTCGCTTCGCCATCGTTCATACGCCCGTGCCAGCTCCAAAACCGCACTCATCAATGTTTCGGGGATATACTGCCCCCCGTAAGCGCCAAACCTTCCGTTTTCCATGTTTTCATCTCCTTGCATAAAAAATCCCTGACAAAGTCAACGGCCTTGTCAGGGACGAATATCGCAATATCCGCGGTGCCACCCTGTTTCACGGTTATAATCGGTGTCGGCCTGCCCTGTGGATTGAGCCAATCTGCCCGAAAAACCCGTGCGCTCTGCGAGGTACAAACATACCCCCGGCAACTGACGTATGCCCACACGTCACTGAATACTCGGCAGTCTCTTCCTGTGCCTTTCTTCCGTGCCCTCAACGGCCCATTTGCGCTCTCCGAACGGACAAGCCCGCCCTTCGTGCTGCAAACCGCTTCTCCTGCCCGGCTCTCATCTGCCCGGGCTCTCTGTATGGCGCGTATTTGCCTTTACTTCCGTCTCAACGGTTTTGCTAAGTATATAGCTGTCTCTCATCGTTGTCAAGCATTTATTTTTATTTGAGTTTCCGCGGGGGATCAAACTATCTTACGATAAATTATCTTTAGGCAACTCATTTTTTTCTTCGCACTTAGGACATGAGTTTTCTTTTCTTGTGATACAACGAAAAATCTTATAGATAAAATAACATATAAGAGCAACAATCCCTACGTTTATAATGAGTGCGGCCGTCTGAATGAAAGTTTGATAATCCATACTGTCACGCTCCTCACCAGCCCACGCTTCCCGATAAATCTACCGGGAACACGGAAAGTTTATTTTCTAATAGCCTTAAGTAAATATAGCACGCACGCTCTCATTTTGTCAATGTTATTACCCGAAAAAGTTTACTGAATTTCCGCCAAAACAACTGATTGCATGGGATAGTGGGATATGCTATAATTGGAAGAGGCGTATTGTTACGTCACAACGGGAACACGTTAATACCTGTATTACCGGACGGAGAGCTAAAATGTTATCAATAGAGGAACTCAAGTCATATATTATACCTGTGGTTGAAAAGCATCCTGTTGAGAGAGTTATACTCTTTGGTTCTTATGCGCGAGGGGACGCTTCCGAGACAAGTGATGTTGATTTGGTCGTTGAAAGCGGCGGTAAAATGCGAAACAGTAAAATATTTACTTTAGGCGGCGATTTACTGGCTGCTTTACCGGTTAGGGTTGATGTGTATGACATTCTTGAAATTAAAGAATCTTCGCCTTTATACAATAGCATAGTAGAGGATGGGATAACAATATATGAAACAGCAACTCAAAGAGCAGTTTAGCAAAATGTTGAAATTTTCCAACAATGCCGCCGAAATAGCTGCGGATATTTCGTTAGATAAGTTAGCGTCTGATATTCCATACCAGTACAGCTTATTATACCCTTTAGGGCAAATAGGTGAATTAGCGGCTCACATGACCCGCAATAAGGACATCGAAGAGGTTTATCCGAATATAGAATGGTCTAAATGGCGTGGATTTAGAAATAGAATTTTTCACGATTATGATATGATAGATTTTTCGATTGTCTTGGAAATGATTTCCGAAGCACTTCCGTTATTACGGGCAGAGTTGAATACTATTATCGTGGATTGCCAAATCGAGTAAGCACGGTATCGCCATTAAAGCATATCGCCTGTTTATTCTGCTTTCTATATACTCCATTGATTTATTAAAATCATAAGACCCTCGCTTCTATAAGCGGTGGGCTACATTATAGCAAAAATCAGTGGTGAGTACAAGCTCCGATTGATTTTGATAAAACATCACGCGCATCTGCGCGGGTGGCTTCGCCGAATTCATTTCGGCGAAGGCGATATATTTGACTATGATGTGTTAAAAGACCGTCGCCCATAGTTGTGAAATGCCGACGGTCTTTGTCATATCATTGATAAAAATTTAGCGCAGGCATTTGCTCTAAGTAATCAAACCGGATGGCTGCGCAGCCCGCTATGCTGACTAACGCTATAACTCACAAAAAAACGCCGCCCCCTCCCACTATTATTTACAAATCCTATTGCAAAATCTTCAAAAATACATTAAACTGTCCGTGCGGGAATATGAAGAGGCTGCCCAAATAATCGGGCAAAGGAGAACACTATGAGCACAAAAAAAATAATCTGCGCCTTACTTTGTGCTGTTTTCTTATCATCGCTGTTTTCAGGCTGCCAAACCTCAGTCCCGGAACCGCCGCCGGAGGCTCTGCTTTCTTCATACCGCGACATACCCGGCATAACGCAAACAGAAATTGACGCCATCGAAGCATATCAAAAAGATAACGCTTCCTTTACGCTGATAGCGCCAAACAGCACCGAGCTATACACAGACAATACAGGAGAGCTTCGCGGCTACACGGTTTTGCTCTGCCAGTATCTGTCGTCGCTTTTTGAAATACCCTTTACGCCGCAGATGGAAGCGCTCGGCATTATCACGCAGTCTCTCGACGACGGCGACGCCATCTTTGCTCTATCGGTCATCAGCGACGATCGCGCAGAGCGTTATTTTATGACAGACACCGTTGCGCAGCGTTCGGTCAAAACCATGCGCCTTTCGGAAAACCCCGCCCCCTCTGACATAGCCCAGTCAAGGCCACCGCGCTACGTTCTGCTCACGGGCGCGATGATGATAGATTTATTTCCCGAAATATTAGAGCCCGGTTCATACGAAATGCTTATTGCCGAAGACTATGAGATGGCCTACAGGATGCTGCAAAGCGGCGAGGCGGACGCCTTTGCCGGAAACAGCGCGATGGAGATCGCCTTTGACGTTTACGGCGGCGTAGTCACCGACGACTTCTTCCCCCTCACCTTTCTGCCCGTATCCATCGCGACGGGAAACCAAAATTTTGCGCCAATTATCTCCGCGATTGACAAAGCCCTGCAAGGCGGTTTGCATAGCCATCTGACCGAACTTTACGCACGGGGCTACTCCGACTACCGCAAGTACAGATTTAATGAATTTTTGACCGACGAGGAAAGGTCGTATTTGAGGGATAACCCCACAATACCTTTCGCTTCCCAATATATGTCCTATCCCGTGAGCTTCTACAATACGGTAGAAGAACGCTGGGATGGTGGGGTTTTTGATGTACTTAGCGAAATGCAGCAGCTCTTCGGCGTCGTTTTTGAGCTTGTAAACGACACCGGCGCGGAGCTTTTAGAGCTAATGAATCTTTTAGAGGACGGAACGGCGTATTTCATGCCAAACCTAATCTCAAGCCCCGAACGCGCACCACGTTTTCTATGGCCGGACACTTTGTACATAAAGGACAGGTTCGCCCTATTATCCAAGCAGAGCTACCCAAATATCTCGACAAACGACATTCCCTTTGAGAAAATCGGGTTTGCCAGAGGCAGCGCCTTTGCCGATATGTTCAGAAGCTGGTTTCCCAACGCCATATCCGCAACGGAATACCCCAACACCGACGAGGCTTTCGCGGCCTTGGACCGGGGCGAGGTCAACCTTGTTATGTCGAGCCAGTCAAGGCTTGCCTCCTTGACCAACTATTATGAATATTCCGATTATAAGGCAAATTACCTCTTTGACGCAGCCTTTGAATCCACCTTTGGGGTAAACAAAGACCAGCAAGTTCTCGTTTCCATCATTGACAAGGCGCTTAAATTTATTGATACCGACAGAATTTTTGAGCAATGGAACACCAGAACCTTTGACTATCAGGCGAGAGCTTTAAGAGACAGAGAGGCTTTGATCTTTGCCCTATACACCACGGGAATGATCGCGCTCGCGCTGATAGTCTGCATCCTTTTGATCATGTTTTTAAAGAGCAGAAGAAACGCTAAAGTGATTACGGCGCAGGCTCTCACATTAGAATCCGCAAACGCGAGAATTGAAGCTATCGTCAAAAATATTCCCGGCATGGTTTTTCGGCACATCTATGATCCTCCGAATTTTAGCTGCCTGTTTGTCAGCGACGGCTGCCGCGATCTCACAGGGTATGAACCGGAAGATATGCTAAAAGGAAAGATCAAGTTTTATGACTTTATTCATCCTGACGATATGCCAACCGTCATAAGTTTAAGTTCCGAAACACTTGAAAATGGTCTGCCCTATGAAAATACATTTAGAATCACGACCCGCGGCGGCACGGAAAAATGGGTTTGGGAGCGCAGCCGCGTAGTAGAGAAAAACCAAGACGGCACGCCGCATATCATAGAGGGCTATCAGACGGATGTGACCGAACGGGTAAAACTCGAAACCGCGGAGCTTGCGAGTCGCGCAAAATCAGACTTTTTGGCGACGATGAGCCACGAAATCAGAACGCCGATGAACTCTATAATGGGCTTTGCGGAGCTTGCCGCCGACTGCGAGGCGATGCCGCAGATCAAAGATTATTTACGCAAAATCAGCGACGGCACAAAATGGCTTCTAAACATCATAAATGATATACTTGATATTTCCAAGATAGAAGCCGGGAAAATGGAATTTGAGAAGATATCTTTCAGCCTGAGCGAGGTTTTCTCGCGCTGTCAGTCTGTCATTTTACCGCCCATCAAAGAAAAAGGGCTTGACCTGCGCGTCTATGCCGAGGCGATAACCAACAAGCAGCTCATCGGAGACCCCTTGCGGCTATACCAGATACTGATGAACCTTTTGTCAAACGCCGTGAAGTTTACAAGTGCCGGAACGGTCAAACTTTCCGCGCTTATTAAAAAAGAGAGCGCAGGCAAAGCCGCGATACATTTTGAAGTGTCCGACACGGGTATCGGCATGAGCGCGGAGCAGATAGAGAAGATTTTTGACAAGTTTGTCCAAGCCGATTCAAGCACAACGCGCAACTACGGCGGCACGGGGCTCGGGCTTGCGATAGTACGCAATATGGTAGACCTCATGGGCGGAACGCTGACGGTAGAGTCCTCGCCCGGCGCCGGCAGTAAGTTTTGCTTTGAGATTACATTTGATACAGTGGATTCGTATTCGAAATCATCTAACCGCAAAGATTTTGCCCCGTTCGAAAAACCATGCTTTGACGCTAAGATTTTGATTTGCGACGACAACCCCATGAACCAAGAAGTAGTCTGCGAGCATCTTTCCCGCGTGGGGGTACGGACAGTCGTAGCAAATAACGGCAAGGCGGGCGTTGAAACGGTTCTTAAATGTATCGAAAAGGGCGAAGCTCCGTTTGATTTGATTTTGATGGATATATTCATGCCCATAATGGACGGTATCGAAGCGGCGACGAAAATATCCGAGCTCAATACCGGCACTCCCATAGTCGCGATGACCGCAAATATAATGACCAGCGAGCTTGAAAAATACAAAAAGCATAATATGCCCGACTGCTTGGGCAAGCCTTTCACGGCGCAGGAGCTATGGCGCGTTTTATTAAAATACCTCACACCCATAGGCTCTTCTGTCGTAGCCGAGGACGACGATGTGAATGAGGAGATTTTAAACAACCTGCGTGTCAATTTTGTAAAAAGCAACCAAACAGTCCATACCGACATAAAAAACGCGGTCGCCTCCGGAGATATAACGCTCGCGCACCGCTTGGCGCACACACTAAAAGGAAGTGCCGGAATAATCGGCAAGGACGATCTGAAAAATGCCGCCGCCGAGGTCGAGGCGCTTTTGAAAAACGAGATCGATTCGATTTTAAGCAGCAAAATAAATCTGCTCGAAACAGAGCTGTCTGCGGTGCTCGGCGAGCTGGAATCGCTCCCGGACGGCTCGGCAGCAGATATCATGCCGCAAGCGCCAGAGCCTATGAGCGTAGAGCAGAGCTTGGCGCTGCTCTTACAATTAGAGCCCATGCTCGAGCAGTCAAATCCGCAGTGCGTAGAGCTGCTGGAAGAGCTTTTAAAGATTCCCGGATCGGAAAAGCTCGCGGAGCAAATAGAATCCTACGAGTTTGAATCCGCGCTGGAGATTCTTTTTGTGATAAAAAAGAAATTAAAGGAAGACAATTTATGAAGTGTCTCCTACGGAGCCACATTAAATTTCAAACAGCGTTGGTCTTTCTCACTGCAAAGGCCATATACATAAGCCTTCACGAACCGGAAAGGATTGTATAAATTTATGAGCAAATCCGCAAAAAACAGCATACTCATTGTCGGCGGCGAAAGTTCCGATGTTTCATCTCTTTTTCAGTTTTTAAGCCCCGTCTATACCGTCTACACAGAAAAAAGCGGGGCGGACGCCCTTAAATCCGCGCAAAAGCATCTGCCCGACGTAGTTTTGCTCTGCACTGTCTTACCCGATACCTGCGGATATGCCATACTCGCCGCGCTGAAGGCATCCGAAAGGACGCGGGATATACCCGTCATCCTCACATCGGTCTGCTCAGCGTCTACTGACGTAGCCGCAGCGTCTGCTGTAACAGCTACAGCGGACGCAAGACGTGAGGAAATAAAAGCCCTGACCTTGGGGGCGGCGGACTATATTACCCATCCGTTTGACTTAGAATTCGTAAGGCTGCGAGTACAAAAGCAGATAGACGCGCTAAAAAAACTTCGCACGGCAAAAAACGAAACTTTAAACTTTCGCTTAGCGAGCGAGGGTATGAAAATCGCGCTGTGGACTATGGACGTTGTCACCGACGACCCAGTCAACCCGACCAACAGATTCATGTGGTCACAGGAATTTCGCCATATGCTGGGCTTTTCTGACGAAAACGATTTTCCAAACGTGCTCGGAAGCTGGATTACCCGCCTGCACCCCGACGACAAAGAAAAAAGCATTGCGGCCTTTGCCGCGCACATGAACGACTACACCGGAAAAACGCCCTATGAAATAGAATACAGATTAAAGGGCAAGGACGGCGTATACCGGCATTATGACGGGATAGGCACTTCCTTGCGGACGCCGCAGGGTGTTCCTCTTCGGGTATCGGGATATATCAGGGACATTACCGAAAAAAAGCTGATAGCGGAGGCTCTTGATAAACATGAGCAGCTTTTGCGTGCGGTAAACCAAGCCGCGGGTCTTCTGCTGACGGATGCGGACGAAAAACCTTTCAACGATTTGATTTTTGACAGCATTAAGCTCATCGGCCAATGCGTCGGCGCGGACAGCATAGAGGTATGGCAGAACGAAACCTGCGACGGGGAGCTAAACGCCGTTTTAAAGCACCACTGGAGCTCTGACGCATACGCGGGTTCTTTATCCGAGCTGCCTGTTTCAAGATTTGCTTATAAAAATACGGATCGCTGGGAAGAGCGGCTGTCAGGCGGGGATTTTATACAAGGGCCCGTGTCCCGCCTCTCTCCCGAGGATCAAGCGTTTTTGAAGGTTTTTAATATAAAGACCGTTCTGGTCATACCCATATCCATTCAAAATAAGTTTTGGGGATTTTCCTGCATTGACGATTACCGCTTTGAGCGCGACTTTACAAAAGACGAGACCGCCATACTTCATTCCGTGATTTCCATGATAGCAAACGCAATAAATCGCAATGCTTTGGCCGCGGCGATAAGCCGCGCCGAAATCGCCGAAGAGAGCAGCAAGGCAAAAAGCAGATTTTTGGCGGTGATGAGCCATGAGATCAGAACTCCCATGAACTCTATCATGGGCTTTGCGGAGCTGGCGCTTGACACGCTCTCGGGTACTAAAGAGCAGCAAGTCAAGGACTACTTGGATAAAATCAAAAGCAGCACAAAATGGCTGCTCAACATAGTTGACGATATTTTGGATATATCCAAAATAGAATCGAGCAAAATGTCTTTTGAATATATGCCCTTTGATTTGAGCGGCATAATAGCGCACTGCGAGTCTGTAATGATACCGATTGTCAGAGAAAAGAACCTTTCTTTCAAAATTGACCGCGGGCCGCCGCTCGGCAAAAAGCTGCTCGGCGACTCCGTGCGGCTCTCTCAGGTGCTGATGAACCTGCTCTCTAACGCCGTAAAATTTACAAATTCCGGCGAGGTCAATCTATCGTTAAAAATTAAAAGCCCGGACGATAAGAGCGCGGCGGTGTATTTTGAAATAAGCGACACAGGGATAGGCATGAGCCCCCAGCAGCTTGATAAGATATTCGACCCCTTTATACAGGCCGATTCCGGCACGACCCGCAACTACGGCGGCACGGGCTTAGGGCTTGCCATTACAAAAAATATAGTGGAAATGATGGGCGGCGAGCTCAAAGTAAAAAGCCAAAAAGATGTCGGAAGCACCTTTTCTTTCGAGATAACTTTCGATCTGGCAAGCGCATCCGAGTCTCTGGCAAGCGGGGCTGCGCCTGACGTCGTCAAAAAACCGCGTTTTGACGGCCTTGTGCTTGTTTTTGACGACAACGCACTAAATCAACAGGTTATCTGCGAGCATCTTTCGAGCGTCGGGCTTCAAACTGTGGTAGCCGAAAACGGGCAGATAGGCGTAGATTTGGTCAAAGAACGCATAGAAAATAAAAAAGCGCCGTTTGATTTGATATTTATGGATATGTTTATGCCCGTCATGGACGGCATGGAAGCCGCGTCAAAAATAAACGCCCTGAATATAAAGACCCCCATCGTGGCTATGACCGCAAACATTATGGCAGACGAGCTTGAAAAATACAAAAACAACGGGATGCCTGACTGCTTGGGCAAGCCCTTTACGTCGCAGCAGCTATGGCGCGTGCTCTTAAAATATCTTAAACCCATAAGCTCTGATGCCGGGCAAGGAGCAAGCGCCGAGCAGGAGTCGGAGATTTCCTCTTTTGAAGATGAGCTGCAATTAAAATTGATGGTCAATTTTCTCAAAAGCAACCGGGACACATACGCAAAGATAACGCAGGCTGTCGCCGACGGAGACATAACGCTGGCTCATCGCTTGGCGCATACGCTAAAAGGCAACGCGGGTCAGATAGGCAAGACGGGACTTAAAGACGCGGCGGCGGATGTTGAGACCCTTTTGAAAAACGCGGGTGAAAGGCGCGCGAAGTCACAGGCAGGTCGGGCGGCAAATGCTATGCCGGCGCCGCAGGCCGGGTCGTCTTTCATATTCGAAAACAAGATGACCACACTCGGCGTCGAACTGGCGGCGGTGTTGGATGAGCTCCGGCCGCTTCTTGACAAAACGCAAAAAACCGCCCCGCCGCTCGGCAATGACGAGATAAAAGAATTGTTTGAAAAACTTGAGCCCATGCTTGACAATATCAACCCCGAGTGCGTAAATTTTCTCGACAGGCTAAAGTCCGTCCCGGGCGCGGAGGAGCTTGCTTCGCAAATAGAAAATTATGATTTTGAAACAGCGGCGGGTACGCTTGCGAAGTTGAAAAAGCAATGGCGTTAACCTCGCAATGCAACTGCCCGCATAGAGAGACTGTTGACTTATGATTTTGTTAAACCCTCTAAACTCTCAACGAGGCGCGGTGAAAGGAGCACAGCACGCATGAAAACCATTTTTATTGTTGATGACAACGAATCCAACCTATTTTCGGCAAAAACCGCGCTCGAAGGCATATATAAAACATATGCTTTGCTCTCTGCCGAGCGAATGTTCAAAATGGCGGAGAGGATCATACCCGACCTTATTTTGCTTGATATTGAAATGCCCGATATGAACGGTTTTGAAGCCCTGCGGATATTAAAATCGGACGAGCGCTGGAAATCAATCCCCGTTTTGTTTCTTACTTCAAGAAATGACGCCGATGCGGAAATAAACGGATTTGAAATGGGGGCGCTTGATTTTATAAGCAAACCTATCTCACCGCCCCGTCTGATAAAACGCTTAGAAACGCATCTTGAGACGGACGCTTTGATAAAGGAAAGTCAAAAAGCCCTGCGTGATATCCATAACGCAACCATAAACGTCATAGCGGATTTGGTGGAAACGAGAGATGAAACAACGGGCGGGCATATTGAGCGAACATCCGTTTATGTCGAGCTTTTGGTAAACGATCTTCTTCGCACCGGAGTTTACAAGGATGAAATTTCCCTTTGGGACATCAGTATTCTCCTGCCGTCGGCGCAGCTCCATGATTTGGGCAAAATCGGGATAAGCGATTTGATACTAAACAAACCGGGAAGGCTCACCCCCGAGGAATTTGACATAATCCGGCAGCATTGCGAAATAGGACGGCGGGCTATCGATCGAATTATTGAAAAAACAGGCGACGACACATTTTTGCAGCACGCAAAACGGTTTGCGTCTTATCATCACGAAAAATGGGACGGCTCGGGCTATCCGAGAGGACTTCGCGGAGAGGAAATCCCGCTCGAGGGGCGGATAATGGCCATAGCCGACGTTTATGACGCGTTGGTTTCCGAGCGTCCGTATAAAAAACCTTTTACCCATGACGAGGCCGTACATACTATACAAAAGGACAGCGGCACACATTTTGACCCAAAAATCGTAGAGGCTTTTTTGAATGTAGCGGATGATTTTTGCGCCGAGCTCACGCGAGAGAGCGGGAGCGCGGATATGTGATGGCAAAGGGTACTTCTAAAGGAGACTATACGAATATGGAAAACAGCTTGCCCGAGCAAAATAAAAATGCAAACCCGTCCCGGCGAAAATCATTAAACTTTCGTATGAGGCTGATTCTTGTCGGCCTGTCGCTTTTTATCGGAATTGTCATGATGATTTTTTTGTCTATTATCTATCAAAACCGCATCGAATCAGAATACACGAACAAAGCGATCATGCTGTCTAAAATCGCGGCATCCATGATGGACGGCGAAGATATTGACCGCTATCTGCTGACTCTTGAAAAAGACGACGCGTATTACCGCATTTTTCGGCAGCTACAGCTTTCACAGCAGGAAAGCGGCGTCACCTATGTCTATATTTCAAGAATAGACGGACTGAATGAAATCATTGTTTTTGACGCTGAGCTTGATTTAGGCTCTGTCATTTCAATCGCCGATGAGCAGTATGACAACATATTGGCGGCTACGCAAAGCGGAAAACTGATTGAGCCGTATATCTACGATACAAAATGGGGCAGCCTCTTTACGGCAATCGAGCCGATCTACCGAAAAGACGGCAGCGTGTCCGGCTACGCGAACGCCGCCATTGCCTTAGAGCAAATAATCACAGAACGTATCTTTATATTTACGCTGCTGGGCGTCATCATCTTGCTGACCTCTCTGGCTTTTGCGACGGCGGGCTTTTACGCTGTTCAAAGAATCGTCCTCTCCCCTGTCCGCGATCTTACAAACAGCATATCAGCTTATCACCCCGGCGAAACTCTCCCGGATTTGTTCAACCCGGAAAAATCAACGCCAAAAACACATTCAAGCAATGAAATTGATATTTTGGAACGCAGCTTAACCCAAATGACAGCGCGGACGGACAAAATGTTTGCCGAGGTAAAGCAGCTTGAAGCCGTAAGGCTTGCCAACCGCGCAAAATCTGATTTTCTCGCGAGAATGAGCCACGAGATACGCACCCCAATGAACGTAATCGTCGGCATATCTCAAATGCAGCTTCACAAAAACGGACTCTCACAGGAAAGCGAGCAGGCGTGGAATCATGTCTATGAAGCGGGAAACAACTTGCTTGCTATAATCAATGATATTTTAGATATGTCAAAAATTGAAACGGGTAAAATGGCGCTTGAGCTATCGTCATACAGCTTGCCGAGCCTCATAAACGACGTGGTGACGCTAAGTATCGTGCGCATTGGCTCAAAGCCTATCGAATTGCGGCTTGACATCGCCGAAGACCTACCGCTCAAAATGCGCGGCGACGAGGTGCGGCTTAAGGAGATTTTGACAAACCTTTTATCAAACGCCATAAAATATACGGACGCCGGGAGTGTAAAAATATCCGCAAACCACTTTTTGCAAAACGGGGCTTTAATGCTGCGCTTTGTCGTAGAGGACACGGGGCAAGGCATAAAACCGGAGGATATGCCAAATTTATTTACGGAGTTCATGCGCTTTAACGCATCCACCACGCGCTATATCGAGGGTACGGGGCTTGGCCTTAGCATAACCAAAAGTCTCGTTGAGATGATGGGCGGTACGATAAAGGCCGAAAGCGAATACGGCGTTGGCAGCAAGTTTACCGTAACTGTCATGCAAGAATCCGTAAACGGTGAGGTCATCGGAAAAGAACTTTCGAAACGGCTTTCTAATTTCACCTTCAACATAGACAGACGTTTTCAAAACAAACGAATCGTCCGCTACCCCATGCCCTACGGAAAAGTATTGATAGTTGACGACGTACGCTCAAACCTCTTTGTCGCGCAAGGGCTGCTGCTCCCATATGAACTGCAAATCGAAACCGCCGTCAGCGGATATGAAGCGATAGAAAAAATCAGCGCGGGCAGCACCTATGACGTTATATTCATGGATCATATGATGCCGCAGATGGATGGGATAGAAACTACAAATAAGCTGCGCGAAATAGGATATAAAGGCACAATTATCGCGCTGACGGCAAACGCCTTGGTCGGCAACGAAGAGATGTTCATACAAAACGGCTTTGACGACTTTATCCCAAAGCCCATTGACATACGTCATTTAAACACCGTCTTGAATAAATACGTGCGCGATAAATATCCAAAAGAGGCCGCAAAGTATAAGATGACGTCAAGCGAAGAGCCGAGCGGCGAAAGCCCCGAAGTTGACCGCAAGCTCTTAGAGTTATTCTTGCGCGATGCACAAAGAGGCGAGGCAAACTTGAAGAAAGCTCTCGCAAACGACGATATGAAATTATACATCATCGCCGTACACGCCATGAAGTCCGCTCTCGCCAACATCTCAAAAGACGAGCTTTCCAAGTCCGCCGCCGCTTTGGAAAACGCCGGGAGAACGGGCGATACGGCGTTTATCAAAGCTAACCACGAAAACTTTATGACCTCACTAAGAGCGCTGATAGACAGTTTGACCGCACTCGGGGATGCAAGTGACGGCGGTGCGGCCATTGATACGCAAATACAGGAAGATACGCCCTTCTTATCAAAAGAGCTGCTTGTCATAAAAAAAGCCTGTGAGGATTACGACGACGCGGCGGCATTCACGGCGCTCGGCAGGCTGAGGGAAAAACAATGGAAGCGGGAAACTTCCGCCGCCTTGAAAGAAATTTACGACATCTTGTTTATAGACAGCAATTTTGAAAACGCCGCAGAGCGGGTAGTCAAATTAATGAAATCATAGGTAGCGGGCGGCATTAATGTAACCCACCACAAAGCGGGCATAAAATTCATTCCGAGAGCGGAGCATGGACGCGGAGCGTCCGAACCGTCTGCGCAAGGATGACGCAGTGGTTCGGGGAGGAATGATTTTATGACCGCGAAAGAATAGAAGCGCGCTGTCGCCGCCGCAAAACTATTTAAAGACGGAACGGATCATTCGCCGCTTGAGACAATCGCCCAATTGCGCCGCTATTTTCTCACGCAGCAAAGCCGCGTCTATTGGCTTTAGTATATATTCGCTGATTCCAAGCCCAATGGCGGCATATAAGGCGTCCTTGTTGCTCTCGGATGTCAAGAAAACGATGGGCGTATCTTCATTTGGCGGGGTATTTCTGATTATTTTTACCAACTCAAATCCGCTCATATTCGGCATATTGCAATCCAACACGAACAAATCAGGCGTCACCCTTTTTAAGACCTCCGAAATCGCCTCCGGTCTCGTAAGCGTATATACTTTATACATATCATTTAGCGTCTCATTGAGTGCCTTTAATATACTCGGCGAATCATCAACGGCAAGAATGATTGGCTGTTTATCTCCATAGCTTTCGGGATTAAACTGATAATCAATCCGCTCGAGCAGTTCTTCCTTGGTGATAGGCTTGAATAAAACATCAACCGCCCCGAGTTCAAACGCTTGAACCACACTTTCTTTATCCCGGTTGCCGGTCAGAAACATAATCGGTATAGCCGCATACCGCTTATCACCTTTCAATCTCCTGATGATCTCGTAGCCGTCAACATTCGGCATATTTATATCCAATAATATTAAGTCAATATCCTCCGTTTTCTCAAGGATTTCAAATAATATTTCGTCGCTTTGCGCCGGATAGACCTTGTAGTAGTCTTTTAGCCTGTCTTTTAATGATAAGAGCATAAACTGAACGTCGTCAACGCAGATTATCTTTTTGCGATCATCTTTTTCCGTCTGATTTACCTCTTTGCCAAATTCAGCGCCGCTCATAATCGCGCCCTCCTCTTTTACAATTCATAATTTTAACAAAATCATACGTCTCCCGCTTCGGCAAGCCTCTTTGCCATTTGCTCATAGTTTATCAAATCGGCATTTTCCCTAAGCCAGTCCGTCAAACCCTCGTCATTTTCGTACTCGTATTTTTCTATCTCCGCCATAGCCTTATCCACGCCGTCCATGTCATAGCTCTCGCAGGCAGCCAAAAGGCTCTCGAGCAATTTTCCGTCGGGTCTGTCTTTTTTTTGTTTTACGGCGGCGGCATTTATTTCATGCAGCATACCGTCAATGCCGGAAATCAGCTTCCAAGCCGCGTCAAGAAACGCCGCGTTATGCCCTTTGATATAGCTCATATCGCCGGATTTTGCCGCCATTTCGAGAGATTTCGCCGCGTCGCCGACATTATCCGCAAAAATATCATAGCTTGCGCCTTTTATACCGTGAACGGTGATCTCATACCGCTTTATGTCAAACCCATCCGGGGCTTTTCCCGGCTCCTCCCCTGCCGTTGGCACAGTGTCCATTGAGCTTAGCATGGCGCGGACGCTTGCCGCGTATGAGCGCAATATCTTTAAATATGACTCCTCGTCGCCGTTATATCGCTCCAGCCCCTTTACAATGTCTATCCCCGCGACTGTTCTGTCCGCGATTTTTGTTTGCTCCGGGTTTTCGCATATTTGCCCGAGCGTTGTTGCCGTATCATCTTGCGTGACCTCGCCGGCGTGCGCATCGTGTATATAATGATTTAAGATACTGTTCAAACGCCGTATATCTATGGGTTTTGAAACGAATGCGTTAAAGCCGTTTTTTAGGAACATATCCGCCTGACCGACAAGCGCGTTTGCGGTCAAAGCGACTATGGGACGGTCATATCCCATTTTGCGCAAGATTTGAACCGCTTCGATTCCGTCCATTTCCGGCATCATGTGATCCATAAAGATTATGTCATATACGCCGCCGTTTTTGACTTTTTCGATAGCCTCCGCTCCGCTCATAACTGCGCTGATTTTCAGACCGTAAGGCTTCATAAGGCCCTCTGCGACATATATGTTGGACTCCACGTCATCTACGACCAAAACGCTGCCATAGGGCATATGATGGCGGATAATCTGCGAATTTTTTATCCCTTTTGGATAATTTGCCTGATCAAACTGATGATAGTTTCGCATCTCATCGCTCAATTTCCTGCCTATCACGCCATCGCCCACGACAGCTTGCGGAATATGCACGGTAAAGACGGAACCTTTGTCCGGCTCGCTTTTTACCTTGATCTCGCCGCCCATAAGGTGAAGCAATTGCTTAGTGATCGCCATGCCCAGCCCGACACCCTCAATAGTGCGGATGCTCTCTTGGTTAAATCGCGAATACTCGTCAAAAAGCCTGTCAAGCTGCTCTTTTGTCATGCCGCGCCCCGTGTCGCTCACTCGGAGTACGAGCATCCCGCCTCCCTTTTTGTCCCCGCCGCTTCCTTTATCCTTATCGTATTTAAAAGAAACCGCCACGGCGACATTTCCGGCATCCGTATATTTAAAAGCATTGGAAAGCAGGTTGTTTAGTATTTGCTTTATACGCATTTCATCGCCGCACAGCTCCGCCGGGGTGTTTTCATCAATTGAAACATCAAGCTCTATATCTTTGTCGCCGCGCCGCATGAGGTTTAACGCTATCGCGTCATTGAGCAAGGATGCGACGTCGTACGCAATCGGCCTGATTTCTAATTTTCCGGCTTCTATTTTGGATAAATCCAAAATGTCATTGATTATGCCAAGCAGCAGGCCGCAAGCGTTGCGTATCCTGCTTAAATCTTCCATTGTCTTTTCGGGAAGCTCTTCGTCTTGCATAAGAATCTCGATAATGCCCCAGATCGCGTTCATCGGCGTTCGTATCTCATGGCTCATGTTCGCTAAAAACGTGGATTTGGCGCGGCTTTGCATCTCGGCTTCCGTTTGCTGCTTTGTGAGCCTTAGTATATTGGTTATATCCTGTATGATTTCTACATATCCGGCGACTTCCCCCGCCTTGTCAATAAGCCTTTCGACGTCACTTTGATAAGACAAACCGTTATGCTCAAAGAAGGTCTGCTTTAATGTATGCTTTGCGCAGGACGCTCCGCATTTTTCGTTGCCGCACGCGCCGATTTTATACTCGCCGCACGCTTTGCCCAGCACTTTATCAACCTGTTCTCCCAAAAACCTTTCGACGGCTTTGTTGACAAATGTAAATTTCAGGTTCTCATCGGTAACGATAAGCGGCAATGAAACGGCGTCAAGGATAGATTTGTACCAATGGGCATCATTTTCGATTTTCTCTACAAATTCGGCTATTTTACTTTCCGCTTGCTTTTTGTCGTTAATATCTAAGAGCGCTCCGGCAACCCTGATTGGGACACCGTCTCTGTCCCTAAAGGTAGTGCCCATCGCGTGAAAATACCTGTAGCTGCCGTTTTTTTGCATCATCCTGTATTCGATATCAAATGGCGTCATCCCCGTATAGTCATTCAAATGCGCCGCAAAAGCGTCAAACGCCATTTGCCTGTCTTCGGGATGCACCCGCTCGCCCCAGCTTCCGAGCACGTTCGGAAAATCATGCTCGTCAGAAAAGCCCAGCATATGCCGAAATTCCTGTGACCAGATGAACCTGTTGCCCGGATTTACCGGGTCGGTGCTCACGACGTCCATATCCCATAGCCCGACGCCAAGCGCGTCATTTGAGAGTTTATATTTCATAATGTCGTATTCATTTGTGATAAACTGCTCGATCAGTTTTATTTGGTTTAAAACCCTAAGTTTGACGAGAGCCGGGGAAAACGGCTTGATGAGATAATCCGCCGCGCCCAGTGCCAAGCCTTTTTCTTCATCATCGGGATCGCTAAGGCCGGTGATAAAAATAACGGGGATATTGCTTGTTTTTTCTGACGCCTTTAGCTTTGATATTACCTCATATCCGTCCATATCGGGCATGATGATGTCAAGCAATATGAGGTCAGGCAGATATTTCTCCGCCGCGGCAATCGCTTTTCTTCCGCTTTTTGCCGCATAGACGGTATAATCGGCGCTGAGTATATGCGTGAGATTTAGTATATTTAAGTTTTCATCATCTACGACAAGTATTCTATACTTTTGTGCCCCAATCATGATTTAAAAATAATTCCCCCTCATCGCTTGAAATTCGCCGCGCCTAAAATAATATCATAGTTTCCCGCCGCAAACAAGATTGTTTTATTTTCTGTAAAATTACTGTTTTGCGACCAGTATATTGCGACCCGGTGAGGAAGGTTGCATTTTTGACCCGTAAGCGGAGCATGGACGCGGAGCGCGCGAGTTAGGCGCATGGATGACGCAGTGGTTCGGGGAGGAATGATTTTATGACCGTGAGTAACGTGAATAAATAGAAGTGGGGGAATTATGATTTTGTTAAAATTTTTCACTATCTTTTAATCTATCTATTGCTTTTTGCCGCGACTTGCTTTAAAATTGAGAAAGTAAACAAAAATATCTTTGGAGGAAAAAATATGAAAAAGTTTAGACATGCAACCCTAATTATCATGATCGCCTCTATGCTCTTGCTCATGCTTGCGGCTTGTGGCAACGGCAACGGCAGCGGCGGCAGCGACGGCGACGGCCTGAAAATCGTCATCGTAACATCCGGTTCGAGCGTTGACGACGGTTCGTTCCAGCAAAACAACTATGAGGGCATACTCGACTTTATTGCCGACTCAAGCCCCGAATCTGCCGTGACGGCGGTCACTTCAAACGACATTGCTACCTCTCTGCAAGACGTTGAAGCGGTCGTTGCCGATTATGATGTAATCGTAGTACCCGGATTCCAGTTTTCCATCATATCGTCAATCGCGCTCGACAACCCCGACAAGTTCTTCATTCTTGTTGACTCCGACCCCGTAGAGATTGACGGTCAGACGGTATTTGACAACATCTATGCCATGACCTTTAAGGAGCACGACAGCGGATTTTGCGCGGGCATTGCGGCGGCAATGGAAACAACCACGGGTAAGGTCGCTTTTATCGGTGGTATCGCGTTCCCAGCCGTTGTCAACTATCAGTTCGGATTTGACGCCGGCGTCCGCTACGCAAATGAAAATCTCGGCACAAACGCCGAAATAGTCGAGCTTCCCGCCTTTGCGGGCACTGACGTCAGAGACATAAATGTCGGTGGAAACTATATAAACGACTTTGGCGACCAAGCTCAGGGCAAAGTCGTAGCCGAGGCACTTATTGCCGAGGGCGTTGACATTCTGTTTGTGGCTGCCGGAGGCGCCGGGCTCGGCGCGTTCACAGCGGCAAAGGAAGCCACGGGCGTCATGATTATCGGCTGTGACGTTGACCAATACAACGAAGGCGTATACGCGGGCGGCAACGTCGTTCTCACTTCCGGCATCAAGAATATGCGTATCAACGTGACCCGCCAGCTCAACGCTATCGCTGACGGCACATTCAAGGGCGGCAACTACCTGCTCGGCGCCGACACCGACTCCACCGGCTTTATCTCCGCCGCCGGCAGACATCAGCTCTCCGCCGACACCCTCTCCGCTCTAAATGACGCTTTCGCCAAAGTAAAATCCGGCGAGATTCAACCGCCCGGCAACTTCGACCCGGGCAACATGGGATAAATTCTCAAAATAGAGGCTGTCGCAAAACGATTTAAAGAAATCGTAAGCGACAGCCTCAGGCAAGCCGTCCGGCGGCGCGGCATACCAATTATACGTCTTGTAAAGTGGCATATCATTTATGGAAAACATCATTGAAGTAAAAAACATAACAAAAGCCTTTCCGGGGATAATCGCCAACAACGACATATCATTGGAAATTCGGCGCGGTGAGATATACGCGTTGCTTGGCGAAAACGGCGCGGGCAAGAGTACCTTGATGAACATACTCTTTGGCCTGTATAAGCCCGATCGCGGAGATATTATCCTGCGCGGAGAACGCGTAATAATTTCGTCTCCGGCTCACGCGGCATCCATGTCAATCGGAATGGTTCATCAGCATTTTCGCCTTGTCGAAGACTTTTCGATAGCCGAAAACATCGTGCTCGGCATTGAGCCGAAACATCGCTTTCTCGGCATACTTCCGTATGTTGGCATGACCTCCGTAAACCGCAAAATCGCGCAGTTGTCACGGGATTTGGGACTCGATGTTGATCCCGAAATGAAGGTTTCGGATGCCGGGGTTTCCATCCGTCAGCGCGTGGAGATACTAAAAATGCTCTACCGCAACGCGGAAATATTGATATTTGACGAACCGACCGCGATGCTGGCCCCGCAGGAAATAGCATACTTGCTCAAAATACTCAAAAACCTCAAAGAGCAAGGCAAGACCATCATCTTGATAACGCATAAGCTAAGTGAGGTCAAGGAAATAGCCGACCGGTGCGGCATCCTCAATCGCGGCAGGCTTATCGGAGTTTATGATGTCGCAAGCACATCCGCCTCGGATATGGCGGCCTACATGGTCGGCCGTGAGCTTGACGACGAGCTGCCTCCTCCGCCGCAGGATTTCGGAGATGTGGTGCTTGATGTATCAAACATGAGCGTGGCGCAGCGAGGCTTGAAATGTGTTGACGATGTGTCTTTTTCCGTGAGAGCCGGAGAGGTCTTTGCCATTGCCGGTGTGGATGGCAACGGACAAAAAGAGCTTGCCGACGCTCTTGCCGGTCTGATTGATGTCTCGGGCGGCAGCATTATGTTATCGGGGCAGGATATGACCCGGGCCTCGGTGCGTCAGCGCATAGAAGCCGGGCTTTCTTACGTGCCGGAGGACAGGCACGGCATCGGCTTGATATTGGATTTTCCGCTCAGGCATAATTTAGCCCTCAGACGTTACTATGTTTCGCCTTTTTGCGTAAACGGCGTTTTTAAAGAGTCTGTATTTGATGATTTTTCAACCGGCCTTATAGAAAATTTTGACATACGCTGCGGACAGGGCGGCCATACCGTCACACGCTCTATGTCTGGCGGCAATCAGCAAAAGGCAATAGTGGCGCGTGAGATCGAGCTTGCTTCCAAGCTCATGATTTTCGTACAGCCGACGCGCGGGCTTGACATCGGCGCCACACGCGCAATCCACAAGCATATCATGCGCCAGCGGGAGGCGGGTCACGCGATATTCCTTATCTCTATGGAGCTTGACGAGATCAGAGTGCTTGCCGACACGATAGGCGTCATTTATGACGGGCGCATAAATCGTATCGCTCCGGCGCGTGAGCTGTCTACCGAGGAGATCGGCGAATACATGATGGGCGTTAAAGTTTAGCAGCCACTGATTTTATGAAAACTATTAAGCGTTCATAAAATTCATTCCGAGAGCGAAGCATGGATGCGAAGCGTCCGAACCATCTGCTGATAGAGGCGTAGGACTTGTGATTTTGTTAAAATACATGATAGGTAAAGGGTTATATTTTTGAAGATTAAACGACTACTTAGAAGCATAATAGGAGGCGAAAAAAGGCAGGCTTTCATTATTCCGCTGCTTGCTATTTTTTGCTCGCTCGTGGTGTCCGCCTTGCTGCTCCTTTCAATGGGTCGAAACCCGTTTGTAGCTTTTCAGTCAATTCTCGCGGGCGCGGGGGTACTCGCAAAGCCGAATTATGCCGGAGGCAGAGGAATGGTCACCGATATCATGATGACGCTTGCCGCGCTTACCCCGATGATATTTGCCTCGCTTGCAGTGACCGTCGCGTTCAAGGGCGGGCTGTTCAATATCGGAATTTCCGGGCAAATGTTATTTTCGGGTTTTCTCGCCACCATACTCGTTGGATATTCTGACCTTCCCTCATACGTTGCCATACCGCTTGTACTTATCGTCGGAGCTGTTGCCGGAGCGCTTGTCGGCGGCCTGATCGGGATATTGAAATCAAAATTTAACATAAACGAAGTAGTCTCAAGCATCATGCTAAACTATATAATCATGTATGTTATCAGCTTCTTTATACTGACACGCTATGTTGACAGCATCACCCGAAATTCTTCCGCGATAAACGCTTCGGCGCGGCTTGTTTTTCAAAATTTCATGATCGGCCCATACAGGGCTGTATTGCCCGTTTTCATTATCCTTGCCATCGGAGCGGCCATCGCGATCAAATTTTTCTTGGATCGTACAAGGATGGGCTTTGATTTGCGGACGGTCGGATTGAACACCCAAGCCGCGCGTTATCTCGGCATAAGCCCGCAGCTCAACATCATGTTTGCCATGACATTTTCGGGAGCTCTGGCCGGGATTGCCGGAGTCATGCACTATCTCGGATATAACGACATGATTCCGCCGGGTTCTCTTTCGTCTATCGGATTTGATGCCATCGCCGTAGCTTTGCTCGGCAATTTAAACCCGATAGGGACGATCTTCGCGGCGGCTTTGATAACGGTCATATCTCAAGGGACGACCTATATGAGCAGCGTTTTGGATATTCAGCGTGAAATCGCCCAGGTCATAACGGGACTTATTTTGCTGTTTTCGGCATGTGGCGCGTTTTTGAGGCAGCTTCTCAGCCGCACGGGAGAGCGCACAGAATAGTAATGCTCACAGACTATGGACTATGGACTATGGACTATGGACTATGGACTACGGAAAGGTAAGGCAATAATATATGGACACTGTATTTATTGATGGCCTATCATACGGTATACCGCTTCTTTGCATTGCAATCGGCGGTATATACAGCGAACGCTCGGGGATAATCAACTTGGCTCTCGAAGGCTTGCTCGGCATGGGCGCATTTACCGGCTCTTTGTTTGTGGCTTTCTTTGGCGGATTTTTTGTCCAACATTCATCCGTGCCGATGTACTTTGCTTTTCTCTTCGCAATGATTGGCGGCGCTTTGTTCGCCATGCTGCACGGCCTTTTATGCGTCAAATTGAAAGCAAACCAAGTAATATCCGGCGTTGTCATAAACATACTTGCCATAGCTTTTACGGGATTTTTCACACGCCAGCTCAACTCACAGGTTTTCGGCCAGCCCTCCGACAGGATCAACCTCGGTGTGTCGGTTCGCTTCGATATCCCCTTTTTGTCCGACATACCCATTATCGGCGCGGCTTTTCAGCGGGTTTATCCGTTCCAGCTCGTTATTATCGCCGTTGTTGTCCTCTCGTGGTACTTGCTGTATAAAACCCGTTTTGGCATGAGGCTGAGGGCATGCGGCGACAATCCCCACGCGGTGGACGGCGCCGGAATCAGCGTTGCAAAAACACGTTTCGTTGCCGTTATGATATCTGGCGCGCTCGCCGGGCTCGGCGGCATGTCTTACGCATACTCCATAGCCGCGAGTTTTTCACCCGGTATTTATATGGGTACCGGATATCTCGCCATTGCCGCCCTCATCTTTGGAAATTGGCGTATCATGCCCACCGTGGCCGCCTGTATGCTCTTTGGTTTTGCGCGCTCCGGCGGACAAAGGCTCTCTCATCTGCTTGAGCTGCCCGCAAGCTATTCCGATCTTATTTTTACGTTGCCTTATGTGGTGACGCTGCTCGTTCTCATATTTTTCTCAAAATCAAACAAAGCCCCCCGCGCTCTCGGCGAAATATACGACAAAGGCAAGCGTTGAAATCAGTGTACGTGCTCTTGTAAGAACCAGCTTTTGAATTTATTTAAAGATGCTTCTATCAGCCGCCAAATATCCGATGGCAGCTTAGTATCGTCGCGGTGATCGGACACCACGCCGTCTAACCTGACGCGGATAGTACCGTCTTCCATCGCCAAGAAGCCGGGGTTTTCGCTTGCCAAAAAGTCTTGCTCATAGATGAAATAGGTAAACTTATCAAACTGCGGCGCGCTCGAATACGGGCAAAACACCTCGCAGTTTCCGCATTCATTGCACATAAAATCAATATGCACGATCTGTGTGCGCCCGTCTATTTTGACGCCGATGTTCGCCCTGTTCGGACATACGTCAACGCATAGGCTGCATACCGCCTCACACTCCAAGCAGCAAGCCGCTTCATCCGGCCTGCATTCATTGCAGTAGAGGATGCCTTTTTTTCCGATTGCGTCAGCTTCGTTTGTCCTGACATTTAAGTGCTCGTATTTATTAAATTCCGCTCCGGCAATGGCGGCGGCGCACTTTGCGGCATCCGCGATGGCCTCGGCAACCGTGGCCGGTCCTCTCTTCGCATCGCCGATTATGTGTACATTTTGCTTATCGTATACGGCGAGCACGGCATCAACAATGCGGTTATCCGCAATGCTTCCGATTGCGGATATTATCGTATCTGCCGGTATTTCGACGCTCTCTCCCGTAGAAATCGGAGAGCACCTTCCCGATTCGTCCGGTTCTCCAAGCTCCATGACATTACAGGTCAAAACTCCGTTCACATGACTTGCCGGCGCCAAAAGCTCCAAAAGCTCTACTCCCTCGTTTTGCGCCAAAATAAGCTCTTCGCTGTCCGCGGGCATATAACGCTTTGTGCGGCGATATATGATCCTGACTTTTTTGACATCCTTTTGGCGCACAACGGCTCGCGCCACATCTATGGCAGTATTCCCGCCGCCAATCACCGCGATATTTTCTCCGAGCTTTACGTTTTCCGGCGTTTTCTTCAATCGGGCCAAAAATGGTATGGCGTTAATGGCAGTTCCCCTTTCAAGCTCGACCGAAAGCGATTTCCAAGCTCCTGTGGCAATTATTACATGCTCATATCCATAAGCGCGGACCTTTTCTATGTCAACAACCCTCAGGCCGAGCCGTAAATTTATGCCCGCCGACAAAACAAGCTCTATATCTTTATCTATCGCGCTTTGAGCAATTCTAAACTCCGGTATGACATGGCGGACAATACCGCCCAGCGAGCTTTTCTCCTCATGTATAGTCACCGCGTGACCCGCCCCGGCGAGAAAATACGCCGCCGCAAGCCCTGCCGGGCCGCCCCCGATTACGGCGATTTTGCATTTTGATTTCGGCATACCTTTTTTGCCTATCCTCTCGGCCAAGACCGCTTCAAACGCGCCCTTTGCCGCCGCGAGCTTTTCCGCCCGGATATCAACGCTGCTGTCATAGAAGCCGCGCACACACCGGGTCATACAATTATGTGAGCATATAGTTCCGGTAATGTGGACAAGGGGATTTTTTTCAATGATGACACGCAGAGCTTGGGCGTATTTTTTTTCTCCAATCAGCCGTAAATATGCCGGTACATCCTGCCCGAACGGGCAGCCGTCGCGGCATGGCGCTCTAAAGCAGTCTATCAGCGGTACTTTATCATCTATCTTCCGGCTTTTTTGTATGTTCTCCGGCTTGGCATACATGGGGTTTATAAGCGTATTGTCAAAAAGTTCCTGAAGTTTTATGAGATTTACAAAACCGCCCGTTGCATCATTTTTTCTGAAATTATCATAGCCTGTCTCGCCGCTTTCCTCTTTGCAGCCCTCGCCGTCTGTCTCGCTCAATGCGCAGGCTATTTGATGAAGCCTCTCATAGCCTCCGGGTTTGAGTACTGTCGTGGCAAGGGTAATAGGCCATATGCCCGCTCTTGCGATGTCAAGAATATTCCTGACGTCCGCTCCGCCCGAGTAACTGATACGGAGGTCTCCGTCAAAAGCCTTTGATAATCGGTTTGCCACAGCCATAGACAGCGGAAATAGCGCACGGCCGGACATATACATTTCTTCACCTGAAAGTATATTTTGATCGTTTTGCACTGGAAATGTGTTTGTCAGCTTCACGCCAAACTCAAGCGACAGGCTGTCGGCAAGAGATTTTAGGCGCCGGAGCATCAAAACGGCATCGTCAAATTGCAAATCGGCCAAAAAATGCCTCTCGTCAAAACTTACATAGTCAAATCCGAGCTTATTGAGCAAAGAGCGGGCATCTTCATACCCGAGCAGCGTCGGATTGCATTTAATAAAGGTGTGCAAGCCTTTTTCGCGGAGCAAATACGTTGCTATGCGTTCTATTTCGTCGGGCGGGCAGCCATGAAGCGTAGAGAGCGTGATCGAGTTTGAAATATTTGGTTTCAGGTTATCTATAAGCTGCTTGTCAACATATTTAAATCGCGTGAGGTTGTCTTTTGCCCATTGCGTACATGTTTTCCAATAATCCGTGTCCCCCGCATTTTTCAGACCCTCGATAAAACTGTCTATCTTTGCTGTTTGTATGCCTTCAAGGTCATAGCCGACGCTCATGTTAAACACAAAACCCTCGTCGCTGCCAAGCCCGAGTTCACGGCCCAGCAGAACTATGGCAAGCCATCCCTTAATATATTCATCCAAGGCTTGCGGCACATATAGTTCTGTTGACCACTCTATATTATATCCTTCGTCCCCGGCATATATGCACGGTTTTGACACAGGCAAATCTTCCCCGTCTAAGACCTGCACGGTCTTGAGTTCAAAGAAGCGAGCCCCCGCCGCATAGCTTGCCACTAAGTTTTGCGCGAGCTGCGTATGCGGCCCTGCCGCCACGCCAAACGGCAGCTCAAGCCCTTTTCCAAAGATACTGCGCATCCGGCTTGGCTCATGGCTGTACAGCTTGTGAATACCAAATACTGTTTCGTCGGTTTCATACTCATTTAACGCCCATGTCATGAGCTGCCCGAATGGAATCTGCCTCATTAAATCACTCATTTATTCTGCTCCATATCTTCTGAGCCCTTTCGCGGCACAGCGCGTGGATTCTCTCCTCGTCAATGCCGATAAGCTCACGATTTTTCATTTTTACTTCACCGTTTATTATTGTGGCCGTTATGCTCCGTCCGCTAATGCCAAAAAGCACATGACTGTCACAATTGCCGGCCGTCATAGGGGTATGTGGTATATAGTCGCTGACCGCAATATCTGCGGCGGCGCCGGGCTCAAGTATGCCGATTTTGCTCTCAAAGCTGCGGGCGCACATTTTGGCATTATTGTAAAACAGCATTTGAGGCACTTCGCTCCAAGCGGCTCCCGGGTCTTTGAGAACGTGCTTGTGTATAATACCCGCGACTTTTTCAGACTCAAACATATCGTTTGTATAACCGTCTGTGCCAAGCCCTATCAGTATGCACCGCCGCATCATTTCCATACAGGGCGGTATGCCTACGGCGTTTCCCATGTTTGACTCGGGATTATGCACAACCATTGTATCCGTGTCCTTTATTATCTCCATTTCGGCTTCGTCCACATGGATGCAATGACCAGCAATTGTCTGCTTACCCAGTATATCATGACTATGCAATCTGTCAATTACACGTTTTTTATATTTTAACAAGCAGTCATTTTCATCTTCTATGCCCTCCGCGACGTGAATATGAAAACCTATGCCCGCAGGGGTGTTTTCGCGGCAAAGCTCAATGGTGCTTTGCGAGAGCGTAAAGGATGCGTGCATACCCATCATAGCTTTTATCATATCTGTTTTATCGGCAGCCGCGTATTTGATAAATTCGGCGTTTTCGGCTACGGCTTCGCGCATCTTTGCTTCGCCGTCCCTGTCCGATACCTCATAGCAAAGGCTTGTCCGCACACCAAGCTCACTTGCCGCCTCCGCGATTTTAAACAGGCTTCCCGCTATTTGACCATAGCTCGCGTGATGGTCAAATACTGTTGTACATCCATTTTTTATGCAGTCAACATATGTGGCCATCGCGCTCATATATGTGTCTTCAATCAGCAGATTTCGGTCAAGAGTCCACCACAGGCCATCTAATATTTCGGGAAAACTTTTTGGAGCGTAGCCTTTTATAAAAAGCCCTCGCGCAAAAGCTGAGTATATATGATTGTGCGCGTTGATAAGTCCGGGCATTATAACGCCGCCTCTCGCGTCAATATATTCGGCGTCTTTGCATTTTTCGCGAAGCGCCGCGCTGTCGCCCACTTGCGCTATTTTGCGCCCGTCAATTAAAACAGCCCCGTTTTCTATAAGTCTGTTTGGAGTACCTCTTGTTATAAGACGCCCGTTTCCCACTATTAGCATATATGCCTCCCCCGCTTTTTAATTCATAATGCGTAGTTCGTAGTTATCCTGTATTGACTGCCGTATTTAAAATTATCGCTTAGTAAGGATAATTTATTGTTTTATCGAGTCGAAGGCTTGAATTAGACTAATCACCATAATGCCCTTTACAGGATAAAATTTCAAGTATCCCGTCTCTGATTCGGTAGACAAATCTATTAACATCATCAATTCGCTTGCTCCAAAAGCCGCTAAACTCCCCCTTTAACGGCTCCGGCTTGCCGATTCCGGAATAACCGTTTCGCTGTGAATCTTGAATTAGTTGATTAATTCGCTTGATGGTTTTTTTGTCTTGCGACTGCCAGTAGAGATAATCGTCCCAAGCCTCCTCAAACCAAATTGTTTTCATTCCGACACCTCAATAATATCGCGTTCTATGCCTTTACCGCTGTTTAGGGCATAGACGCCGCGTCGAAGGTGAGCGAGATTGCTTTCGCTATAAAATGGGTCGAATTCGGTCGTTACTTCAAAAGGCAAACGTCTTTCGCGCAGCACAGCGCGAGCAAACATATTAAATGCCACCGTTGTGTTCATTCCGACTTGTAAGCAGAAGTCATCCAATTGTTTTTTTACGTCCGAATCCATACGAACGCTAAATGTTGTTTGTGACATAAACAAGACCTCCTATAAAATATGGATTAGACTATGCTACTATTATAACCTATTAGGTTCGTTTCGCCAATAGTTATTAGTTATTCGCGCCGCTTTTAATCAATATCCGCACCGCTTCAACTGCCGCCGCTATAGCATGGCTTGTGTCGTGCACTTCTTTGCCGCAAAGCCCCTTTGCCGCGTTTTCCTGATTCCAAACAACGCTCAATATACACCCCGCTCTGACGCAAAGCGTCTGCGCGACAATGTAAAGGGCGGCGCTTTCCATTTCGGAAGCCAGACAGCCCGCCTTGATCCACGCCTGCCACTTATTTTTGAGCTCATATGAAACGGGCATCCGCTCGGGGCAGTGCTGCCCGTAGAATGAATCCTTGCATTGGACTACGCCCGCGTGCCAAGATAGATTGGTATTCTTTGCCGCCTGTATAAGGGCATTTGTCACATCAATACTCGCAATAGCGGGAAATTCAATGGGGATATATTCCCGGCTTGTGCCCTCCTGCCTTATTGCGCCGGTAGCTATGACCAAATCTCCGGCGTTTACTTTTTCGGCCATACCCCCGCAAGTACCTACGCGGATAAATGTATCAACTCCGAGCTGTGCCAATTCTTCAACGGCAATAGCCGTAGACGGTCCGCCCATTCCGGTTGACATCACCAAGACCGGCTCACTCGCCGCCTCGCCCATCCATGCCGTATATTCCCGGTTTTGCGCGTGAAAACGAGGATTATCAAGTTTTTCTGCAATGCCCTGCACACGACCGGGGTCTCCCGGTAAAATAGCATAGCGCGCGCCGCTTGCGTCCGCAAACCCTAAATGATATTGCGCATTTGGCATACTAATAGCCCGCTCCTTTCGCCGTTTCTGTGCATAGGATTTTGACAGCGGAGCTTGTTCCCAGCCTTTTTGCCCCGTGGTCTAAAAATGCTATCATGTCCTCCCGGATGCGAATCCCTCCGGCGGCTTTGATTTTTACGCCCTGTCCCACATTTGCTTTAAAGAGCTTGATGTCGTCGAGCGTCGCTCCCCCCGTGCCGAAACCTGTTGATGTTTTGATGTAGTCCGCCCCTGAATCCGTAACTACCTGACATAGGGCGATCTTCTCCGCCTGCGTCAAATAACATGTTTCGACTATGACTTTAAGTATCTTTACACCCACAAGCTGCTTTAGCGTATAGATTTCTTCCCTCACTTTGTCAAACTCACCGTTTTTTACGTCGGCAAGGTTTATTACCATGTCAAGCTCGTCGGCGCCGTCGCCAAGGGCTATTTGCACAGCGGCGGATTTTGTGTAAATGCTGTCATAACCGAGAGGAAACCCTATGACCGAGCAGATATTGAGCGACGGAAAAAGTGAGCGGACGTGTTTTATATAGCAAGGCGGAATACAAACGCAGGCCGTTTTGTAAGTGACAGCCTCGCCGCATAATCTTTCAATATCCGCCTGCGTTGCGGTCATAGTGAGCAATGTATGATCCACATGACTAAAAATCGTCGAATTATCCATATGGTTCTCCTTTTGTGACTGCTATATACTGCCATATGTTGTATATAGATTACCATATTTTATCCGTCATAGCAACTATATGTTGATATATGACGAAGTTTTATGAATTTTTTAATATTTTTTTGAATATTGTTGACAGAGTAGATACAATGTGTTACAATTTGGTTACAGTTATTTTTAAGTCTTATTTAAAAGGAGTCAGACAATGCCGGTTAACGCGAAAAATAAAATGCTTACATATAAGGGCCGCCCTTTGAGAAGGAAAGATGACATCGTGTATTACGGAAGTATGTCCGACAAATATATTATAATGCTTCAAATTACCGAGTCTGAATCTATGGAAGACCTCTCTCTCGCAAAACGCATAGTTGTTCAACTGCAATATACGGACCCGGAACTAAAATCACGCGACAGAGTTGTAAAAAAGAGCGAGAAAGAAAGTTTCTTTGAGGCAATGGATGTCGCCGCGGTCTGGCTTGAACGCGCACTCGCATCCGGGTAAAAGAGGTGTAATTATCATTATGAAAATCATTAAAAAGTTAGTTGCATTACTTGTCCTTGTATCCATTATATCGGCAATGTTTACCTTGTTCGCTTCCGCAAACTCGGGCACAATTGCCTGGGGCGCGGCAAATGCCATCGGCAACGGAGTCCGCATACGCTCCGGACCCGGCACCAACCATGATATCCTGACGCAGGCTGCCGCCGGTGAAGCGATGGTCATACTTGAACGCACAAACAGCCAATGGTATAAAGTCAACTACAACGGCACCATCGGATATGTCAGCGTTCCGTTGCTCGACAGGCCCCGCGTCGTTGCGGATTTTAACGCGGTCGGCACTATCACCGGCAGCGGCGTAAACCTGCGAGACAAGCCAAACACCAATTCCGCAGTGCTCGGCAATTACCCGAAAGGCACAGATGTTGTCATTGTCGGCATCAACGAGGGTTGGTATAAAATAAAATATGACGGCAAAATCGGCTATATGCGCTCCGATTTTATCAGTATTTTCACCTCCGGCATTGATGACGAAGACGGCCCGGATTCCATTATTACCGGCACAGTGTCCGCAAACAATGTAAATATGCGCGCCGGAGCAACCACAAGCTCCACCCTTCTCGGCACTTATTCAAAAGATACGGTAGTTCGAATAATCGGGGCTGAAGACATCTGGTATAATGTAATGCACGACGGAAAAACCGGATACATTCGAGCCGATTTATTAAACGTCACACCGGAGTTTTCCATTTTCTCCGATACCTCATCGGCAACTTCCGGTTCTAATACCGTACCTCAGGTCGCCCCCGTTGTTTCCGCTCCCAATCCAAACGCGGAGCTAAGTCAGCAAATTGTGGATTTGGCTGTCAGCTTTGTCGGCACAAAATATGTTTACGGAGGCTCCTCCCCCGCGGGATTTGATTGCTCCGGTCTTACGTCATATGTCTATAAGGCTTTCGGCATCACCTTGACACGCAATGCCGGCGGGCAGTACCGGGATAACGGCGTTCACGTCAGAAGAGAAGAGCTTGCCCCGGGCGATTTGATTTTCACGTCACTAAACGGAACGACAATCAACCATGTGCTTATATACATGGGAAATAACAAAGTGGTTCACGCTTCCAGTTCAAACGGAAAAGTCATCATCGGTAATTTCGACACCGAATATTATGCCAGAACATTCTTCGGCGCCAAACGCATAGTATAGCAAAACCTTTTTCCATCAGGTTTAGTCACAGCCGATGCCGGGTATTTTCGCAGGGTCGCTTAGTTTCCAATGATCTTTACATAAAACTTCCGATTTCTCGGCGGGTCAAACTCGCAGAAATATATCCCCTGCCACGTTCCGAGAAGCAGCTTGCCGTTTTCAACAATGACAGTCGCGCTCGAACCCATCGCCGACGCTTTGAGATGTGCTGATGAATTACCCTCGCCGTGCCGGAACTCCGCACGGTCGGGGAACGCTTTATCAAGACCAATCAACAGGTCATGCACAACATCAGGGTCGGCGTTTTCATTTATTGTAATACCCGCCGTGGTGTGAGGGCAAAATACGACAGCTACGCCGGCCGATACACCGCTTTTCGTCACGGCTTCACGAACTTTTGGCGTGATGTTGTAAAAATCCTCCCGCTGCGCGGATAGCGTGTATTCATAGAGCATAGCCAATCACCTCACTGATAGATTTTGACAAAATCATAAGTCTCCCCTGCTTCTGCAAGCGGTGATACGGGTATGTACATTATTTTGTACCCCTGTTCAATTTGTAGCCATTAGTTCCATAAAGTAAGTGCCTCAGCCCTAACCTCATTTTTTTCTAACGGCTATCTTCCGCTCCCTCTCGTAACGAACTTAAGCGAACTGACAATTGCATATATTACAATAAGCCCGCAAAGAATCCACATGGGGTATAGCGGCAAACGATATGAAAAAATGCAAAAAGCTGATAAATAGCCAAAGGCAAGAGCAAGACCGCCGAACACAATAGTAAGTTGCCTATACTCAGCCTTTATGTCTACTTTCGCCAACTCTCTTATTTTTTCTTCTTTCCCCATCCAAATCCAAGGATTCGACAATATAGGGCCTTTGCACCTTGCTGTAAAAGCAGTATAGCCCCCGAGCGCGGCGGCGATAACTGCAAAAATAATGCACAATACGATATTTGTAGTTGCCATAACTGCGTTACCTCCAAAAACAAGTCGTCTGTTTAGCAGAATAGATTAATAATACTTGCTTGTCAATAATTTTTTAGAAAATCTTAGACGGGCGGCAAAAACTGAGAAACATCCATAGGCACATTTTCCCAGCCGACGGTAACATCCAGCTCGGCAAAAACAACGTCCAAATCAATTGCTATTATCCAGCCCGCCATATCTTCTGTCCCTGCTTCCGGGATGTGTCTTTCAGCTTGAACCCGCAATACGCCTTCTTTTTCTGTTAATGCAGTAACTTTATGGCGGATAGACCCGCTTCCCTCGGGAAAAACGATGAAAACCAAAAAACGGTTTTCAAAAAAGACCTCGCCATACTGATCGTCATTGAAAAAAAGCTCCTCAAATACCCTGCTTAAATTCTGCGGCTGTATTATTTCATAACTCTCCCGCAGTTCTTCGACAGACCGTATTTTTACAACATTTTCTATATAATCTTGATGGTCAACACGATAGTACAAGTCAGTCCAGCCTTCAACCGCTGTATCTGCTTGTGTCGCAGCCGGCTGCTCACTTGGAGTTGCTGTGTCTTGATTTGAATCAGAAGTTAGCCCATAGTCGGCTTTTCCGCCATTTGATGGCTCACTTTGAGTATTTACTGTTGGTTGAGCAGTTTGGCAGGCTGTTAATAAGAAAACTGAAATCAATAACAATAGTATAATCAGGCATTTCATTTTCTCTCATCCTTTCGGGTATGGTTATCAAAATCATAAGACCCTCGCTTCTTCTGCCTCCGGCAGCGTTCGGGTTCGGTCATTTCGGCGAAGGCGATATATTATAGTGATCATTTAGACGAAAAAAATCACTGTTTGTTTCATAAACTCATATGACGGGGCTTCGCCTCGCCATTAATAAGTACATTATATAAGTCATAATGAAATATATACTTGACAATGTAATTTGTATATGTTATATTGTTCGTGGAGGTGAGATTTTGGCAAAGAATCTGAAACTAAAAGCGGCAAGGGCGGCGAAAGATATGTCGCAAAAAGAACTGGCTGAGGCTGTGGATGTTGCTCGCCAAACGATTAACCTGATTGAGCTTGGTGATTACAACCCATCAATAAAGCTATGCAGAACCATATGCAAGGTTCTCGGAAAAACTCTAAATGACTTATTTTGGGAGGAAAACGAAAATGAAAGCGAAACTTGATGAACGTCAAATCCTCGAAAGAGGCAAAGTATTTGAGCACGGAGTAATCGCTGCTGTTATTCTGCTCGTTGGAAACGCCGCATTGCATAGCAGCGGAATAGTGTGGGCAAGCGGCTTCGCACAAAGTATTATTATCATGTTTGCGATTGTCACAATTATATCAGTCGAAATGGTGATTCGTGATGTATATTTCGGGTTTAATCAATTTAACAAATTGCCCGTTACCATTATTTTTATACTCATAGCCTTGATGTTGTCTATTTTTTCAATGAAGCATATAGTTGATGGCGATGTGTTATTTGAAAATGGCACGCTTACGCCAGACGGCGAATATATTCCAACAGCAATTATGGCACTCATTATTGCTGTTTGTATGACAATAACTTTCATAAAAAATCGTCGCAAGCCGGAGGACTAAAAACAATAAAATCAAATTAGAATATAGCTTAGTGCTTCTACAGGATAGCCCGGACGTGCGGCAGCATACGATTGTGCTTTGCCAGTAAAACTCTCTGTGTTCACTTTACTCCCCAAGATTTATTCGTAATCAGTTACCTCATAGTGATCATTGATTGAAGCCCCCAATACGCTTAACTTCCAAATCAATCCATTGATAAATTATTGCTGATATGTTGCTGTATTTTAAGTCAGAGGCATATTCAACACAACGAATCAATTCCACTAAAATCAGATTTATGCGATCAACAACTTCTTGCTTGAAGCGCATACGGTTAAAGACATTGATTATCAATACATATAATATCACAAAGGAATAGACTGTGATAGTCGCTGTTTTCCTTTCGGGTGAAATATCGCCATTGGTGTCCAACTGACAACCTTATTATAAACCTTTATTCGTCATTTCTCAACTCAATCTGCATATCCGCATCATACGCCAAATCCCGAAAAAACGCCACTATCCAATCATACGGTTCGGCATATTCCGGCTGCAAACTCATATTCATCGCCATCGATTCGTTGCCAAATGTCATAGCCAACGCTTGCATATTTCTGTTCTCCTTGCGAACAGTCCATTGCGCTGTGCGTTCATCTTTGTAGACATCCGTCACATCGAACAGGAAAAAGAGCGCGGTTATAGTCCTGCGCGGTCATGGTTTCTTCTTTGATGAAGTGATTTTTAGGCAGATATACGACGGTATAGTCCGTAAAATCCGCTGTTGTGGGTAATGCCGTCATAAATCCGAGCAGGCCATATTTACTCTTTCCGTTTAATCACAAATGTTAGTGGACAAGTAAACAAAAGTCTGCTAATATTAAAAGTTATTATAGGCTTAATAACTAATTTATATTAAAATAAAGTTGGGGTGAGTTTATGGCGACTATTACGTTGTACGCAAATAAAATTAACCAAATGCCAACATTGATTTCAAATATCAAACAGTCTGTGGTTGATTATAAGGCAGAGCTAGCAGCACTTAGTACAAAAACATTATCAATCAACCAAAATGTATGTAATTTAGATGATGTTATCAACTCTATTCAAGCATCTACACAAACACAAGAAGAAAGAATCGCTTCGCTTGATACCTTTCAAGCAAGCATGGAAGATTTTATTGTCGATGTTGTCCGTATTGATGGCGAAGTTTCCGAACTAATCAAACAACGCAAAGATGAGTTTTATTCTCGACATTCATATCTTAAACCGGACATTGAAAAAAACGGCTGGGACAATTTCGTGGATGGTTTAAGTTCAGCCGCAGACTGGTGTAAAGATAATTGGAAAGCAATTGTTACGGTAGTTTTAGTCGTTGTAGCGGTTGTGTTGATATGTACCGGTATTGGAGGAATATTTGCACCTATTCTATTAGGTATTGCTAATTTAATTATATCAGGTGCAATTGTAGGAGGTGTCTTGGGAGGAATCTCATGCTTGATTGCCGGAGGCTCGTTCTGGGAAGGTTTTATCAATGGTGCCTTTACCGGAGCGTTGATGGGTGGATTATTCGGCGGTCTTAGCGGTTTGGGTTTTGTTCTTGGGAGTTCATGTAGACTATTTGGTAATTCTACTCTACTGAACCAAATAATACCGTACATTGCAAAAACGACTACCGCAATTTCTTTGAGCATGGCAGGATTTGATTTGCTCGCATGGGGTGCAGGATTGTTTAATCCGGATAATGCTTTAACTGCTTTTAACCATCGATTACATTCCAGTAAAACATATAACACATTTCAAATATCAATAAGTGCACTAGCAGCTTTCACAAGCGGGTTTAATGTAGGTTTGCAAAATCAAGTCTGTTTTGTGGCAGGAACAATGATTTTAACTGCAACAGGAGTTGTTGAAATAGAGAGGATAAGAGCGGGCGATAAGGTTATTTCAACTAACATTGAAACTGATGAAACCGCTGAGAAAAATGTAGTTGAGACTTATATACGTGAAAGCGGTTCGCTTGTGCATGTTTGGGTTGACGGGAGCGAGACATTAGTTACCCCCGAGCACCCATACTGGGTGCAGAGCAAAGGCTGGGTCATTGCTCGCGAACTGGCCGCCGGAGATCAACTGCGCAAATCGTGCGGCAAGCTGGTTACTGTACAGGAAATTGAATTAGAGGAACTGGAAAAACCGGTTACTGTATATAACCTCCAAGTCGAAGATTTCCATACTTATTACGCAGGCAGCGTCTGCGTATTGGTGCATAATGCAAATAATACTTATAACCGTCCTTCTGGACATCGAAAGGGTGTACGAGAGGAGTCATGGGAAAATGCTAAGAGTTCAGACGGCATTGTAAGAGATCCTTTAACAAAAAGACCAATAGATTCTAACAATCCTTGGGATATGGGTCATAGACCAGGATACGAGTTTAGAAAACATCAGGCAAGTGCAGCTGAAAGAGGAATAAGCAGAAGACAATTCTTAGACGAGCACAATAACCCAAACCACTATCGACCCGAGTTACCAAGTTCTAATAGGAGTGGTCTTGCAGAAGACCCAACAAATCTATACCTTGGACCATAATTAAATTCTTGTACATTAAATAGATGCAATTTAAAATTAAACTGCAAAGGAGAGTAAAATGATTAGCATACAGAAAAAAACTTTATTTGAAAAATTACATGAAGCAATAGGGTTTACTCCTAAAGTCGCTACATATCATGATGCAAGCAATACTTCCAAAATAGATTTGTATGTTGGCGTTGATAGACCTGATTTTGGGATTACGACTTATTCGACAATTGGGTTATCAGAGTCCTCAATTGACTTAGTAGATAAAAATAATAAAGATATACGAGTTGAATTTATAGGGATTTGTAATAGTGACGTTCTAGAATTTCCGAATATCATTTCTTCATGTGCATTTAATATAATTAACAGCAATTATTCTTGTGACCCTGGAACCGTATACCCTAACGTTGTAAAAGCCTATTACCCTAACATTGATTTAAAACATATTTTATTCACACCGCCCTATTTATGGGAAACCCTTGGCAATTTAGAGTTAGAAAAATTTCACATTAATTGGCTGATGACAATACCTATTTCCGACAACGAGCTACAATATTTAGAAACTAATGGTAGCGATGCGCTTGAGGAAGCATTGGAAAAAAACGATGTATGTGTTTTTGACATATATCGCAAATCTATACTATAATAAGAGATTATTTACCTGGACGAAACAACTGAAAGTGATGACTTGAAAAGAGTTGTAAACTGTCAGTAGTTTTAACCCAAATCGGCAAATAAAATTGAGTCATAAAGAGAGATTAATGTTGAAAATTATTGACAAAGCGGCATGGCAGATTGATGGTGGGATTCCTGAAGTATTTGTTGTTAAACACTTTAAAACTTTATTTGAATGGCTTAATCAGCATGATATGCTATCTGAAGAAGGAAAAGAAGAACTTTTTGATGGTATTGATAATTGTGCGTCATTAAATGAGAATCTTGTTACACCTGATGCATTAATTTTTTGGGAGATGTGTTATGATGAATATTTGAAAGCACTCGAAGATGGGAAATACAGAGCCAACTACTCCAAACGGCAGGGATCATCATAAAACTCAACTATAAAGTTAGTGGATGGTGGAGAAGCTTGCAACATCAATTAACAGGAAAATAGTTTGGAGATTAGTTATGAATAATCAAATAAAAACATACATAGAAAAACTAAAGCTGAAGCCTCCGACAACTAAAGAGTATTTGGAAAGTTTTGAACGGAAAATTGGAATACAGCTTCCTATTGAGTATAGGGAATTTATGTTGTATTCAGATGGAGCGGAAGGTATGGTAGGAAACTCATATCTGTTCATTTGGTCTATTAGAGAAACTATGGAAATAAACCTACTCAGTGCAGAAGATAAAACAATGTGCCTTAATAGTGAGTCACCACCAGTAATATGCTTTGGTTCGGATGGTAGTGATACAACCTATGCTTTCGATAAAAGAACAAAGGATTCTTCGATAATAACCTTTCCATTAATATCTATTATAAGTGAAGAATATAAGTTATGTGGTAATACATTTAATGAATTTTTGCATAATTTATATCTCGGATTATAATTTTTGTTACACATTTTCAGACATTTCACCTTTTCTTCCCCAAAATTGTGTCATTCCGGCACCGAAATATTCATTGGGTCTTTCTATAAACCCATATTTTGAATAAAATTTTTCCAATCCCTTTGCGGACATTAATCCAATATAACTATTAATTGGGGCATTTTCCTCCAGAAAGTCCATTAACAACTGAACTATTTTAGAGCCAATTCCCCTTTTTTGAAAAGTTTTTAAAACCATTATATCCTGTATATAAAAACAAAGACCTCCGTCTCCAACGATCCTGCCGGAACCAATAATGTTATTTCCATTATATACAGATATTCCATATATAGTCCTTCCAAAACTTTTTTCCACAATATTTATCGGCATTAAACCCCACCCGACATTTTCCCTCAATTGGTTATATTCTTCTGCGGTGGGTAATATCTTTTTATAGATTAAGTCCATATTAATTTCTCCAATATTTTATTGAGTATATACACAATTATACCTGATTTTTTTATATTTTTCTTCATAATACGAAGTATATTTAAACCCATATTTTTCATAAAATATTATTGCGTCATCATCGGTTGATAATATTATTGTTTTCCCCTTTTCTTTAATATGATCCATTAATTCCGTTCCCAATTTTTTGCCCCTATATTCAGGGTGTATCCCAAAATGTAATACTTCAATATTTTCAAAATTATTTTTTACCCCTATTATTCCAACTAATTTTTTGTCTAAAAAATAACCATACATTATTCTGTCTTTATCCTGCTTATATTCCATAAGAATATTGTTGATATTATTTTCACTTGGATCATATACAATATCCCTAAAAACATCTAAAACTTCAAAAGAATCATAATTCTTTCCAATTTCTTTGAATTCTTTTTGAATATTATTCATCATATATCCTTTGGCAAACTTGCGCATAACGCCCGGCAGCTTTTTTTTTGCACCTTTTGGCTTCTTGGTAAATACAACCAATTCATTATTCAGCATGGTTAGTAGCTATTCACGTTCCAAGATTATATCACGCAATTGTGTATCGTTCATATTTCCAGATGCAAGTTCTAAACCAATACGAATTATATCATCATCTGTGAAAGCAGTTTCAATGTGATTTAACTCCAAAAGCACCAACATCACATATGTACCTATACGCTTATTCCCATCTGCAAACGGGTGATTGATGACAAGGCCATATGTAAGACGGGCAATTTTAGCTACAGTAGATGCGTATAGCTCAACACCATCAAATGTTTGAAATGCCGCAGACAACACCGAGTCTAACAAGCCTTCGTCGAGTATCCCTTCTAAACCACCCGTGGCTTCCAACAATTTTCCATGTAGGCGTATGATTTGCTCTTTGTTTAACGTAATCATTTAGCCAACGCCTCAAATGCTTTAATGTGCTTAATCATAATACGAGAGGCAATTTCATCCACATTCGCATCATCAGCAATATTACTTTGTCGGAAAAAATTGTAATCCAACAGCACATATCTCGGAACACTATTTTTCAAAATGATAGCTGTTCCTTTCTCATCAACAAGACGGGCTATCCTTGAAAAATTTTGATTTGCTTCTGAGATTGAGACAAGGTTATCAATATTTATGGTCATCTTCTCACTTCCTTTCAAAAAAGAATAGCATACTATTAGGATATATGCAACCTAAAATATATCATAGTAAACAATTCAAAACATCAGTTTTCAATTTGTATTCATATCCATCTAAAAAACTTGCGTATTTTTACAGAGCGCGAACATAACGCATTTCTGACATATTTTCCAAATACTCGTCCGATATGATGCCTTTATATGCCGCTTTCCAACAAGCGATATGGTTTGCAGCGTATTCATATGCGTCTTTCTCTAACGCTTTGCGAATCTGCATTTTTCCAATCTCCCCCTCTAATATGTTTTGCTCGACATTTCGCTAAACTGCTTGTTATGTGACGTTTTCGCGGACTTAAATCCGTCTATCTTAACATTATGCTTATTGACTCAAGTCTATTTCAAACGGAGCGGAAACCTCTCCGTTTTCGCAATTATACCAATAATAACCAGAATGAATGTTGTTATTTGCATCCAAAAATGAA
>Ga0099364_10000254_pt1 | contig 88958 bp, 56 predicted proteins | sample TergutTh196P3_FD_73070 | JGI IMG/M metagenome (GOLD analysis project Ga0099364, IMG submission 73070) | Microcerotermes parvus P3 segment gut microbial communities from Pointe-Noire, Republic of the Congo - Th196 P3 | ecosystem: Host-associated > Arthropoda: Insects > Digestive system > Gut ...
TACACACAGCCTGAAGGCGGCGGCGCTGCTGGCGAGGACTTTTCGCGCTGGATCACAGATGCGCACTATAATTCGCTACAGGATTATTCGATATACGAAGGCTGGTACAAGACATCTACCATTGAAGATGTAATATTTTCCGGTGACGTGGCTTTGCTTGAAAAGAAGTTCCGCCGCTGGCGCGACAAAATCGCAATGCTTGGCGGCACTACATATCTTGGTATAATTTGGAACAGCTCTCTATCCCCTGAACAAAGGCTATTAGAGTTTGTTACCATTGTCACGGTCGGAGCCATGCTACACGACGATAATAAGCTGATGTTTAGTGATCTGCCCAGTGATATCCGTAAAAAAGCGGCTGACATGTTCAAGTTGTGCTCATCCTCTCCTGCGCTCAGGCTCAATGGGCAAAGGGAAGTTATTATATGCGGCGATGGAATCTACGCCTTCAAGCGGTATAACAATTTTAAAAACTCTGCCGTTGTTGCTATGAACTTTTCCGAAAAAACACGCGACTTAGTACTCGACATGCCTACGCATAGACTAACAGGTTCGCTAACAAGCGATGGCCTGCCGCTCCCATTGTCCGGGGCGGCGACTCCGGGGCCATTAAAAATCCGTTTAGAGCCATATGGATACGCAATTTTAATTTTAAATTAGTAATTGTCTAACAAAATCAACTTCGTTATCATCGCGCCTTTGTATATGACCGTAACATTGCCGCATGCAATCGCGTACATTACGTTGTACATCATCATTTCGCTGTCGGTTATTTTATCAGCCATATGCGTAAAACTCCGTCGCCCAATCCTTTATAGCGTTAAACCTGTCGGCGTACTGCGGCGAAATTCGCAGCCCATCAAAACTTTTGGTATTGCTGTAATAATAATCAGCCAGCGCTTGAACCATTGATTGTTCGTCAATCATATCGTAATCGCGGAGCATATCGTTTACGGTCTGGTTAAATGATGTGCATCGCAGCTCACTGATTTTTACAATGTCTAAACTATCGTAACTGTCAACGACATATTGATTGATATTTTCGTAAGGTTCGAGGGCCGTATTGAAATGTCTATTTGATCTTCGTTGACGTAACCGGGGAACAGCCCCAAGCACTCAAGCGCGGAGGTATGACAAAGCACAACGTCCTTGCCGCCAAGGGTGTTGCGAAACCATTCACGATTTGATGTATAGTTGCAACGGGTATCAACACGCATATTTGAATACCTGTTTTGTTACGACTTTCATGTCATATTATGCCCCAGGAATGTTGAATTGTAAAGAAACAGTATAATTGGAGTCAGGTTTATCATTGCTTTTATGTGTATGACCTATTTAATATTTAATATGAAATAAGTTCAGTCATATAATGGGCGCGAACGGAAGATGCCGCGCGCGCCCATTTATGATATGTTTTATTGTTTTATTGCTTATGTTTTATTGTAGTATTATATTGCCATTTATTTTCAACCTATGCGCCAGTGGATGGAATCGACGGTCTCCAGCTTGCCCGAGTCTGCTGAGCGCACGCCTGCGTCCAGCGTCGCCATGGCGCGAACGTTGTAATCCCGCTCAAGGAGCAGGTACAGCGGCTCGCCGGTCGTTTTGTGGTGTACGTACTCCGCAGCCGTGCTGTCGCGTCCTTCCGGCAGGGGCGGGGCGGCTACCGTCCGCTCGGTTCCGTCGGCGGAGTAGATGGTTATGCCGTCCTTGGTTTGCAACATCGTCCCATCGGTTCCGTATAGTATCGGGCCGCCCGGCGCGCCGGGGTGGAACGTGGCCCATGTGCCTTCCAATATGACCATCGCGGAGGGGAAACGGACGATCATGGCGGAGGTGTCCTCCACGTCGCCGTATTCGCTGTTCAGGTTCGCTCGCGAGCCAATGACCGATGTGGCAAAATCGCCGATGAACCACTGCGAGAGCAGGCAGCCGTAGCAGCAGAAGTCCAGCATTGATCCGCCGCCCATCGCGTGGCGGTGCCACCAAGTGTGCGCCCGCTCGTAGCCCGACATGGGGGCGGCCGTCTCCGACACCCCGGAATGCTTCGCGCCCGATCCCAAGGGCCCGCTGTGCCCTGTGCGCATGCGCATCTGGATTATCCTGCCGATGGCGCCCTCCGCTGCCAGGCGCTGCATCTCGCGGCTGGGCGCCGACCAGGCGATTGGCCAGTTGACCATCAGCAACGTCCCCTGCTCGCGCACTTCGCGGACCATCAGCAACGCGTCCGAAAGGTTATACGCCATGGGCTTTTCAATGCATACGTCGACGCCCGCTTTGGCGCACGCGACGACCACTTCGCCATGGAGGCGCAGCTCGGTGGTGATGATGGCGAGGTCGAGTTGTTCATTTTCGAGCATTTTGTGGTAACAGTCGTACACCTTTGCCTCGGGGTAGTTCTGATGAGCGCGATCCAGGTTCCATTCGCGCGTGTAGGGCGCCGAGCGCAGCTCCGCGACGTCGGGCTTCGTGTCGGCTATAGCTGCGATGCGCACATTGGGGTTTTTATGGAAGCTGAGGGCGACTTCGTTGATATGCATATGCCCAAAGCCGATGATTGCGATATTGAATTTTTTATCCATTAATGGCTCCTCTGGTTAGCCGCTTCAGCTGCGATGTTATTAGGCGATGTTTTTATTCAAAATCTATTACGGCGCCCTTTTCGTCTGACTCGAATGCGGCTTCCATGAGCTTTAAGCAGCGCAGAGCCTCCTCGCAGGTGACAATCTGCTTGACTGCGGCGCCGCTTTCCAGCCCGTCGACAACGTCGACGAGGTTGGAGTACAGCTCGTTCGAGTCAAATATTACCTTGGGCAGCTCAAATTCCGTTATGGAGTCCCCGATGCGCGGGGCCATAGTCTTTGTCAGCCCCTCGCCGGCGAGGATGGGCACAGCGTCCTTATCCTCCCAGCTTTCCAGGCGGACAATCTTGCCCTCGCACTGCCAGTTGTAGACGACTGCCGTGCCTTGCACGCCGGCGATGTACCACAGGGGCAGGTTGATGAAATTGCACGTACCCACCTCGATGACTACTGTGATCCCGCTTTCAAACGTCATGTGCATTTTGAAGCCGTCGTCGCAGTCGTCGTTGGTTATGTGCGTCATTTTAGCGAACACCTTTTTGACCTTGCCGGGAATCATATCGAGCATGCGGTCGAGCAAGTGGACGCCCCAGTCCAGCATCATGCCGCCGCCGTATTTCTTGACGCCGCGCCAGTCGCCCGGGATACCGCGCGAGCCGTGCACCCGGCTTTCGATGTTGAAGACCTCGCCGACGAGCTTTTCGTCGTAGATCCTTTTAATGATGAGATAGTCCTCGTCCCAGCGGCGGTTCTGCCGGGGGTAGAAGACCTTCCCGGTCTCTTTCGCTACCGCCATGACTTCAATCAACTCGTCGCTGGAGAGCATGACCGGCTTTTCGCACAGGACGTGCTTGCCGGCGCGCATGGCTTTGATCGCCTGGTCTTTATGCAGATGGTTCGGAGTGGCGATGAGCACGATGTCCACGCGGCTGTCGGCAAGGACGTCCTCAAAGCTCTCATATGCGTGGTAGCCCTGCGCCCGGGCCCAGTCCTGGCGATCGGGGGCGATGTCGTAGGTCCCCGCCAGCACAAGCTTTTTCGATATGTCGGTGTCGCCTTCCCTAAGCTTGACCCCGCCCTCGACGCTTTGAATCTTCCATATGGCGGTGCCGCTCCCTGTGCTGATTGCCACAGCGTGGCCGCCGCCCATCCCGCCGCATCCAACAACGGCAATTGCGCGTTTTCCGTCTATCATAGTTTACCCCCACATTTTGAAATGGTATATCGCATTCAATGACCGTATATCAGTATAACCATATGATATATCATAATATATCATATTTATCATTATATATATCATATATATCAAATATGATAAAGACATAAAATCGTCGCTACGTGTATAAAAATTGTCCATAAAAAAACCTGCCGCATGATCCGCATGGTCGTGCGACAGGTTTTGTATGTTGCGTATAAAATATGGACACCGTAGTGCACAGTACGCAGCGGGGGCAAGCATCACCACTCCGCATGCCTGCCGCCGCCGCATCGCTTTTACGTCAGCTCCCGGCTATAAAATCGTCCAGTTGCGCCTGGCACTCGTCGATTATTTTTTGCAGGCCGCCCGCGTTGAGCTCAGCCAATACTTTTGGCATATCGGTTTCGGGGTTGAGCGTGCCTGTCGCGAACCCATCCACAAACTTTGTCCATGCGGCCGAGCAGGCAGCCAGTTCCGTCTCCACGTTGACAGGATCAAACGAGAAGCCGATTGTCTTTGTCGCCTTCGCCTCTGAATAACCGTCAAATATTACGTTCCACATGTTCGGGTCCACGTCTACACCTTCCGCCGCTTCAACAGACGACAGCGAGTACGAGCCCTGCGAGAACGCCCAAGGGGTGTAGCCCGTCCGCCCCTGGTCCGTGCGCTGCGCCAGGCCCTCGGCGGTCTTGTTCCAGTGCGTGCCCGGGATGCCGTAGCGCAGGATGTCCCGGTATTCCTGGTTGGTATTTACGAACTCCTGGTACTTGAGCGCCAGATCCACGTTTTTCGACTTGGCGTTGATGGCGTTCATCGAGCCGCGTATGCTGGCCGTGGACAGGTACGGGCCGGAAAAGCGCGATATCGCAACCGGATAGCCGACATTCCCGCTCCAGATGGCGTCGGCGCCGTAAAACCCCTGCCCGGACGCGACGGCGTACCAGGTTGTGGGCGGCAAGCTGTCCACAGTCATGGCGTCAGGCGGGATGTAGCCTTCGTTGTACCACCTGTGCATCATGACCAGGTAATCATATGCCTCTTTGTCGTTGGGCACGAACACGACCTTGGTCTCATTGGCCGCTCCAATGGCCGAATATGGTATGCCGATCATTATGTCCCTGTTAATCATGTCATAATCCGAATAGGGACCGGCAAAACCGCCTTTCGATGTCGAGCCTGCAGGGTATTCGCCCTTCGCCAGCGGGTTGCCGTCGTTGTACGCGTTCTTTGCGGCTTCCAGATATTTTTCCAGGTCGCCAAAGCCCATCCTGCTTGGGATGTCCATGCCCAAATCCTCATAGAGGGCCTTATCAAACATTCCAAACATCTCGGCGGCATAGTCCTTCTTGACGGGTATCGCGTAAATCTTGCCCTTGACCTTGGTGCCGTCCCAAACGACCTCCGGCATCGTGGCGTAAAGTTCCGGCGTCACGCTTTTTACCTTGTCCGTAATATCCAGAAAATAGCCCGCCGCCGCCTGGACCGCGTAATTGTTGTACCATTCGCATGTAAACGCTATGTCCCAGTCTTCGCCGGCCGACAGGGCCAGTTTTATGGCGTCGTCTTTATAATATATCGTCCTCACCCGGACGCCGACGCTCGCCTCGCTGAGTTTGTTCAGTTCCTCTTCCACTATTGCCTGGTCGGGCGGGATGTTCCCGGGGTCGCCCATGAGCCAGATTAGCTCCACAATTTCGCCCGAGTCGCCCGCATCGTCCGCTTGCGCAGCCGAAGCTTTCGTTCCGGCCACCACAGCCTCAGTTGCCGCCTGCGCCGCTTCCGCCGACGTCTGCGTGGCTGCAGGCCCGCCGCCGCCACACGCGGCCAGCGCGAATAAAACGGCCAGCAGCAGCGCCGAAACGGCCCATGCCCTATTTGGCATATTAATGTTCTTTTTGCTCCTCACCTTGCTCCTTTTTTTGTCTGCGTGTTTGTCTACTTGCCTGTCTGCTTGCTTTGTTTTCATCGTTTTCATTTTTAGCCTCCTTTAACATTGTCGTCATGATATCTGTTCCGGGCGCTATGGTTCGCCCGGCTACCGACCTATAAGTACCGATATGTATGGATATGTATGGATGAACTTTATATTGCGATGCTGTCAGCCCTTAACCGCACCTATTGTCAGCCTTTAACCGCGCCTATCGTCAGCCCTGAAATGAAATACTTCTGGAAAAACGGGTAGGAGCAGGCTATTGGCAGCACGACGATAACAACCAGCGCCATACGCGCCGACTCCGTGGGGATCCGCCCCCCGGACATCGTGGCGCTGAAAAAACTCGAGTTGCGGACGAGGAAATCGATGTTGCGCTCAATGCCGATCAACACGTATTGTAGCGGGTACATGTGGCTGTGGTCCGACTTCAAGTACAGCATGGCCTGGAACCAGTCGTTCCAATAGGCAAACGACAAAAACAGGCCGATGGTCGCCAGCGCGGGCTTGGAGATCGGGATCACGATGCGGAAAAACGTCAAAAGCTGCGAAGCGCCGTCTATTTTCGCCGATTCGATGATGGAGTCAGGCACGGTCGTCTGGAAGAATGTGCGCAGGATGATTATGTAGAACGGCGTGACGGTAATGGGCAGTATCAGTGCGAAATAATTATTCAAAAGCCCCAAAATCTGCGTGTTGACCATGTACGAGGCCACCATACCGCCCGAAAACAGCATGGGGATGAAAATGACCATCGTATAAAGCTTTTTTAGCTTAAACGATGAGCGCGAGAGCACGTAGCCCATCGACGCGTTGAGCATCAGCCCAATCAACGTGCCAATCACGGTCACGCCGATAGAAACCATGAACGCCCGGCCTATGGTGTCGCCCGTGTTGGTCAGGTATGTATATGCCCCAGTCGTCAACTCAATCGGCAGGAACGAGTAGCCCACTTTTTGGATCGATGCGTCGGAAGAGATAGATATGATGGTGACGAACACCAGCGGGATGACGCAAATTAACGCCAGTACGATAAACAGCAGTGAAAATGCCGCGTTGGTCGGCGCCGAAATCCTGTTGAAAGCGCTAGTTTCGCTGCTGCTGCTTCCGCCGCCGCCCGACTTGCCGCCTCCGCTGCGCCAACCGCGCCCTTTTGCGGCCCGCGCCGCACCAATATTTCCAACTGACATGTATTGCCTCCATTTCTATCCGCTACGGACGGTAACAAGCCACGCTCTCGAGAGTCTGTCTGCTGCGGACGGCCACAGGCCGCCCGACCCCTTTGTGACCTCTTTATGCCGCTTAAAACAGCGAGCTCTCCGGGTTGAGTTTGCGCACGAGCCAGTTCGCACCCACAATCATAAACAGCCCCACAATCGACTGCGTGACGCTGGCCGCCGCCGCGAAACCGATGTTGTTCCGCTGGGTCAGCGCGTTATAGACATAGACGTCTATAGTCTGGGTCACGTCGTAGAGCGGCCCCGAACGCCTCGGCACATTGTAGAACAGGCCGAAGTCCGACGAGAATATGCGGCCGACGGCCAAAATGAGCATGATCGTGATGATGGGCGTCAGCAGCGGGAGCGTGATGTTTTTGATCTGCTGCCATTTGGTCGCGCCGTCAATGGATGCAGCCTCGTAGAGGCTCGCGTCTATGCCGGTGATGCTGGCCAGGTACACGACCATCGAATAGCCCATACCTTTCCAAATATTCACAATGACCAATAGGCCGGGCCAATACTGCGCCTGGGTGTACCACTGGATCGGGGAGAGCCCCATGTTTTTGAGTATCTGGTTGACGAGCCCTTTGTCGACGCTGAGGAACGCGAACACGAAGTAGCCGACGACGACCCACGAAAGGAAGTGCGGCAAAAACATCAGCGTCTGGCAGAATTTTGCCAGCTTTGCCGAATATAATTGCGAAATCATGATGGCGAGCGTCACCGAAACCAAGACCCCGGAGAAGATGAAGACAAGGTTGTATAGCACGGTGTTGCGCATGATGATGTACGCGTCCGGCGTCCGGAACAAAAAGCTGAAATTTTCAAAGCCCACCCAGTCGCTCTTAAACAAGCTGTCAAAGAAATTCGCGCCCACCGGGCGGTAGCGTTTGAAGGCGATGATTATCCCAAACATCGGCAGGTAGGAAAATAGTATGAACCACACCACCACCGGCAGCCCTAAAAAGGCCAGCTCCACATTGTCCATGCCGAACCGCTGCCTTGGCCGTTCATACTTGCTCATCGCAACTGCCGGGCCTAAAGCGTCTAATGGATTCGTTGGGCTCGTAGCGCCCGATGCGCCTGCAGAACCAACTGAGCCCGCAGTTCCAACTGAGCTTGCCGAACCTGCCGCGCCTTTCGCGCCCGCCGCCCCTGCTGAATCCGCTACGCTTGCCGCGCTCGCTTCGTCCGCCGCGCTGATCGTTTCTGTCGTTCTAAGTCCGCTCATAAAATCATGCCCCCGTTGATATTTACCGTTTACGCCGCTTCCCATACCGAAAACCGTTGTTGTAATTAAATCAACATGTATAGCAAATATTACTTTTTTGCGCAGTGCTTTTAGCGCAAAATCAGGATGACAAAAAAACGCAAAAAACAAGCGTTCATAATATTTTATATTCCCAATTAACTATGTAATAATCCTTAAATAACGAGGGCGAAGAGAGAATTGATGTAGTTGCATTGTTTTTATATAGCTGTTAATGGCGTTATTAAGCGTCATTTAAACGATTGTAAAAGTCGGTATTTTACGGGCGAACACTGTTCGCCACTACAACATTTTGTATATATGCAAAATTGGCTGCCCATATGTAGGGACGCACATTGTGCGTCTGCGGTTTTTACAATCGCCTAAGGCATTATTATATAAGAGGCGAAAATAATAAAAGCGCACATAGTCTGTGCGCGTGCGTTCGCGTTTGCGAGGAAGTGGATCAAGAGAACCGTCCCCCTGATCCGCTCCCTGGGTACGCGGGCGTCCCGCCCGCCCCGGGTATGCAGGCATCCCGCCCGCCCTGGGTACGCGGGCGTCTCACCCGCAGATCAGATTATTTTATTTTCTATCGCTATGCGGATGGCTTCCAGCAGATTGGTCACGCGCAGTTTCTCGTATATGATGCTTATCACCATCTTAACCGTGTTGATTGAGATGTTTTGGCTTGCCGCAATCTCCGAGCGGGAGAGCCCCTGCGTGAGCTCTTTAAGAATTTCCGTCTCCCGCTTCGTCAGCGTGATTTGGTCCTCGATGCCGTGTATGGTCTTATAATATGAAATCATGTGCGCCTGGCGTTTTGCGAAAGCCGACGCCTTGCGGTTAATGTTATGCAGCCAGTCCTTGGGGATTGGGCAGTCCTCGCTCTTTAGCGCAGCCGACGTGAGCGTGCGCATGTCTTTGGCGTACTGGGTCAACAGCGCCACGATATTGTGCGGCCCCGCCAGGCGGTGGGCCTCCGCCAGCACCGCGAACGCTTCGTCCTTGCGCTTTAGCTGGTACAGCGTGAGCGCCTCCAACGCCACCAGCACCACCCTGCAAAACAGGACGATCTGGCTGCCCCGCACATTGTCCAAAAACGCCAGAAGCTCGTTGTAGCGCCGCGTCTGGTACCGGTGCTGCGCTTTGATGAGGTTGGCGTAGTTCTCCAGGTACGCCGAATGCGTATAAGGCGAAAAGTCGGCCTTCAGCCACTCCGGTATCTGTTCCGGCTGGCACAGGGCCAAATAATAGTGGCTGCTCGCGATGTCAAACGCCTCGTACCGCACGGCGTACTCCCTGACGTCGAGCAGGTCCTCTATCTGCCGCAGGAAGATGGTCGCGCTGTCTATATTGCCCTGGCAGAGCGAGATGATCATAAGGTACGACAGCGCCCGGCTGTATATAATGTACTGCCCCTTCGAGTGCGCGTTGTCCCTGGCCCGGATCAAATGCTGCTCGGCCTTGTTAATATCGAGCTGCATGAGGCACAGCTCGCCACGCGCGAGATCGTCGAGGCCGGTCAAGTTCCCGTTCAGGACATGCGCTGCGTGCGGGATGGCGCGGGACAGCGCCTCGATGTATTCCTCCGGGGCGCCCGCCCTGTTCGTCCCAATGAGGATCGCATATGCGAACTCGGGGTTCAGCGACGACGCGCCGGACGTTTCGAACGGGCTCAGGTCGTAGTATTCGCGCTGCTTTTTAAAATATTCGTCGAAGTCGTATTTGTCGGTATGGGGGCTCATCACAATGCGCAGATACGCCCACACGCAATATATCTCCGACAGCGCCCGGTTGACACCCGGGGATGGGGGGAGGGCCGTATATTCTTCGGTGTAGCGCTGTGCAAGCTCTGTCGCTTCTTCCAGCAGGCCGAGGCCCATTTTGAGCTTGATGCGCATGGCGGGGTACAGCGGGTTCGCCGTCACCGCCCCCTCCGGTATGCGCTCGAGCAGGTCCGCCGTATACCCAGCGATGCTCAGCGGCACCTGCATGTTGAACGAATGGACGATCCTCAAAATCGCATCGTAGTCGCCGGCCTTTTCATAATAGGAAAGGGCGTCTGTCAGGTAATCGTCGTTTTCGCACCACTCGCCGGTTTTTTGGTATGTGTCGCGGATCTCATATTCCGTCAGCTCATGTTGCTTCTGCCGCAAAAAATCGAGCAGAAGATGATGAATCACATATGATCCCTGGTAAAAATCGTAGCGGATATAGGCGTTCAACTGTTCCATTTCCCGAATAATCGCCTCGTCGCCGGCTATGGACCTGATGAGGATCGCCGAATGGTTGTCGACCAGCGCGATGCGCAGCAGGAAGCGGAACAGTTTTGGTGATATGTTGTTCGCCAGCTCCGACTCGATCAGCTTGAAGATGTTCTCCTTCATCACGTCGAGCGTGTTCCGCTTGTACTTCATGTCCCTCAGCAGGGATCGCCCGATCAAGTTGATGGCGAACGCCCATCCTTGGGTGTCCTCGTATATGTCGCGAACGTCCTGCCGCGTGACGTGGATGGTGAGGCCAAAAAAATATTTGGCGATTTCGTCCTCTGTAAAGCACAGGCTGTCTTCGTTGATGATGAAGATGTCCTCTTTGATCATCATGCCGATTATGCCCGCATCCGGCATCGTGCGCGAGATGATTATCGCCGTCGCGTTGGCGGGGAGGCTTTCCGCCGCCCTATCGAAAAAGCGCAGCACGGATGGGTTGTTCAGGAGATGGAAATCGTCGTATACGAGAATGCATTTTTCCAGTCCCGAGAGGTGCGCGTTCCTCAGCGCCAAATACTTGGCGAACGCTTCGTCTGTCTTCGGGAACCCGATCTCCACGAAGCGCGTGCCGCTTTCGGGCCAGAGCTTCGTGATCATGTGGGTGTACTTTTCCCAGAAGTGCGATTCCACATTGTCGCGCTCGGACAGTTGCAGCCAAGTGACAGGCGTTGCGCTGTCTTTTAAAAACGAATACACCTCGCGCGTCTTGCCATAGCCCGCGCCTGCGCAGACGACGACGAGCGGACGCCGGATTGCGCTCTTCAACAGTTTATGCAGGCGCGGCCGCTCCAACTGCGAACTGCTCTGATGATAATTCTCCGTGTTGCTGTAAAACGCCAGATTGTCGGACATATAAGCTGTTTCAACCCATTATGGCATGCCAATATCGACTGATGTAAAAAATTTGATATGATCTATAATATCCGACTGTCTAATGAATGTCAAATTTTTTAATCTCAATGGGCGTAATATGCGAAATGAAATTATATTAAAAGGGTGTGTTGCGCGATAGTATTTATAAAATATGGGTGTATGACGCGATAGGTATTTTTATTCAATATAAATAATTTCTATAATATTATTAATTTCTATAATATCAAAACGGCGGCGGGGGACGGGCAAAGCCAGCCCGGCCGCCGCCGGCGACGCCAGTCCGCCGACACGACAGCAGCGTCTGGCGCTAAGCAAGGCGACTAACGATTCACGGGTGTGTCATTAATCGGCCTGCAATCTCGAAATTTCCGCGAACTCGCGCGATACCAGCTTGAAGATATCGACAAGCTGCGGGTCAAAAAAGGTGCCGCGCCCCTCTTCGATGATCCTTTCCGCCTTTTCGGGCGAGAAGGGCTCTTTATATGGCCTTGGGGACACCAGCGCGTCATATACGTCAGCGATGGCCATGAGCCGCCCCTCCAGCGGTATGTCCTTCCCCTGGAGCCCCCGGGGGTATCCGCTGCCGTCCCATTTTTCGTGGTGCGTCCCGGCAAATATTTTTGCGTATGCGAAGAACCTATTGTCCTCTGTTTTCTTTTCCATGCGGCTTATCGCGTCCACGCCGATCTGCGAATGCGTCTTCATGATTTCATATTCGTCGTCGGTCAGCTTCCCGGGTTTTAGCAGTATTGTGTCGCTGATGGCGATCTTGCCGACGTCGTGCAGCAGCGCGGAGGTTATCAAAAAATCCATGTCCCAAGTTGATACTTCTTCAGCGTATAGCTCCTCTTCCGTCATTTTGTTTATCAGGTTCTGCAAATATCTCTCCGTCCGCGATACATGCCCGCCGGTGGCGCCGTCCCGAAACTCCACCATGTCCGCCACGATGCTTATGACCGCGTTTTTCAGCTCCAGGACCTGCGACATCTTGGATACGAGCTTCCTTTGAATGGATGCGTTTAGCTGCCGCAGCTCGTTTTTCATCTCCGCATGGGACAAATGCATTTCGATCCGCTTCAACAGCAGCGGGGCCGCATATGGTTTGTAAATATAATCCACTGCGCCCAGTTCAAGCCCCTCCATTTCGCTCACCGGGTCGTTCTTCGATGATACGAAGATTATCGGGATTATGCTATGTTCCAAAGTATTTTTTAAAATGCGCGCTGCTTCATATCCGTTCAGTTCCGGCATCTCGACGTCGAGCAGTATCATTTCCGGCTTGATCTTTGCGAGAAGTTCGAACATCTTCCCTGCGGAGGTCGCCGTATATACCTCGTACTGCGACTTTAGTATGTTTCGAATAGCTGTCAGGTTCGTTATGTTGTCGTCGATAGCGATAATTTTTTTGTTTGCGGGCGTCATTGTCAAACCTCCCTTGCTGTCAATTGCGCGCTAAGATGTAGTTTTCAGGTCATCCAATATGACTGCTATGCGACGTGTCGCCGCGTCAAACTCCGATTCGGTAATTTTCACCTCCAGCCAGTGCATCAAATCGTCGTCGGCGCCGTCGTATACATAATTCAGTAGCTCGTAAAAATTTTCGATGTTTGTGATGTCATAATTTTCCAAGGCATTTGAAAGCTCCGTCAGTATGATGGTTTCAGCGGTTCTTTGTTTTGGCGTTTTCACTTTTTGGGCGCCTCTTTTTGTTGTAAACCAATCGTTTAGATTGCGCGTAAGCGCGTCCGTTTCGCGCAGCAGCGCCGGGTTCTTTTTCTGCACCCCATGCAGATCGCCTGTTTTCGCAGACGCCTCCAACGCTGCTGCCAGGGCCCTGACGCTTTCCGCGCCAATGCCGGCGCTCGCCCCTTTCAGCCCATGTACGTTGATTGCGTAATCGGAGAGTCCGCCCGACGATACTGAGCGCAGTTTATCAGCCACGACAGGCATGTTTTCGGCGTATGAGCGCAGTACGGACAGGTAGGTTTCCGCGTCGCCGGAGTACAGGGCCAGCCCGATCGCGGTGTCCAGCCCCGGCACCTTGGGCAACATATCCGCAGTGGTTGCTTTTGCTGCCACGGTTGCTTTAGCTGTAATGGCCGCCGCAGATGTCGTAGTTGCCGCGGCTGTCATAGCCGTATTTACTGCCATGGCAGCATTGGCCGCATCGGCTGCAGTAGCCGCCATAGCCGCCCATTGCTTTTCCTTTGCCTTGTCCCTGGCCCACCGCTTGACAATTATATCTAACTGTTTAAGCCCGATAGGTTTGGACAAAAAAGCCTGAAAGCCTTCGTTCAAAAACATTTCTTCATTCCCGGTAATCGCGTTTGCCGTGAGCGCGACGATGGGGACATTTTTCGCGTAATCCGTGCCAATTTCCCTGATGTGCCGCATCGCTTCCATGCCGTCCATATTAGGCATCATATGATCCATGAATATCACATCGTATCGGACTTTCTCGGCAAGTACTGCGTCGATAGCTTCCTGGCCGCTTGAAACGCAGTCAATTTGCATTTCATACTGCTTCATCAAGCCTTTGGCGACGTCGAGATTTGTCGGTATATCGTCCACCACCAGCACTTTGGCGTACGGCAGCTTAACATACGAGAACTGGGATTCCTTTTTGCGCCTGTTGTCCGCATAGCGGAAGTTCTTTAAATTGTTCACGACGGCTTTGCCTATTTTGGCGTTTGTAACATGTTTTTGCCGAAATCTGACCGTGAAAATGCTACCGATCCCGTACTCGCTCTCCACCTCAATATAGCCGCCCATCGCTTCGAGCATTTTCTTTGTAATGGCCAGCCCCAGGCCAGTGCCTTCTATGTTGTGGTTGGCCTTCGCGTCCATTTGCGTATAGTCCAAAAACAGTTTTTCTATGTCTTCGGGTTGAATGCCCTTGCCCGTGTCCTTGACCCAAGCCGTCACCCATACCGCGTCGTCGCCGCCGTCTCCGCCGCCGTTGCCACCGCCGTTATCGCTACCGACGTTGTCGTTGCGGCCGTTGCCGCTGCCGTTGCCGCCGCCCTGTTCGCTTCGAATTTTCCGATCGCCGCGAACTGAATGTTCGCCGCGAATTACACATTCGCTCCGGATGCCGAACTCCACTGTGCCTTTTTGCGTATATTTAAATGCATTTGATAATATATTGTTAAAAATCTGCTTGATTCTCAACTCGTCGCCGATCAAACGGGTAGGCATGTCGGCGCTGACGTCAAGAACGAACTCTATGGGCTTCTCGCCGATGCGCAGTATATTTTGTGTAATGGTGTCATTGATGAGGCTGGGAATGTCATATTCGCCCTCGATCAATTCAAACTTGCCCGCTTCAATTTTGGATATATCCAATATGTCGTTAACGATATTTAATAACGTCGAGCCGGCGTTGTATATTTTTTCGAGATTACTCGTGGCCTCCTCGCCCAGCCCGTCTGTTTCCAAAATCAGCCCCGACAGGCCTATCACGGCACTGAGCGGGGTGCGCATTTCATGGCTCATGTGCGCCAAAAAATCGCTTTTTGCGTTGTTTGCAGCCTCCAGTTTGGTTTCGCTCCGGCGGATATCGTCCATCATCTTTTCCTGTTCGCGCATGTCACGAGCATACCCGGCGACAACGTATTCTCCTCCGAACGGCACCCTGACAAGCGTGACTTCCGTCGGGATCGGCGTCCCGTCCAATGTCTGGTGCATCCAGTTCATGACGAGTCTGCCTTCTTCGAAGGCCTTTATTAGGCTCTCGGCGGCTTTTTCCGAAGATAGTTGCCCGTCCGGCTGGTAAAGGGGAGAGAACTTGTAGAAGCTATTTTTTATCTCGTATTTGTCCGAAATGTCAAACAGCCTGTTGTTTTCCTCATTGCAGTCAAACATGATAAAGTCTTTGTTCCACAAATGACAGGCAAGGGGCATCGCATCCAGCAGCAGCCGCGTGCGCTCATGCGCCTCGCGGAGCTGCTCGCCATGCGCTTCGCTGATCTGTTCGCCGTGCGCCTCGCTGATTTGTCCGCCGTACGCCTCGCGGAGCTGCTCGCCGTGCGTTTCTATATTATGCGTATCTACTTTGTACGTATCGGCCCCGTGTCTTTTGTTTATGTCTAGTTTATCCGCCCACTCGGCTGCTTTCTTTTTAGTCAGAGGGTATTTTATGTCCATATGCGCGCCACCCTTCAATGCAATGTCAGTAACAATGTCAGTATCATTGTCAGCAGCAATGACAGCAATAATATCGATATATATTATTAACAATCAGCTCGTAGGCGAAAGTCTCCCTTTATTATAATACAAGCTATTTTTATTATTTGTTACACCCACAACCATAAAAAATGTATCGCGAAATACAGCCATCAGTAATGAATATGAAACGGAGAGCACCAAAACACCGCCAAACCAAGTATTCGCAAGGCTTAGCGCGCATAACGCTTGAAGCAATTTAAGTGAAAACACCAAAAATCTGCTTAATTGCATGAAATTTTTGAATATGAATAATACTTTTGATATCTAGATATATCTGCGCTCTATGGCTACGCAGATGGCTTCGGGGAGGCTTGTTACGTTGAGTTTTACGTACATTGAGCTGATGATCATTTTGACTGTGTTGACCGAGACGTTTTGGCTCGCCGCGATCTCTTTGCGCGACATCCCCAACGTGAGGTCTTTTAATATCTCCATCTCCCGCTTTGTCAGCGCAATGCTGCCGGCGTCGCCACCCGGGGCCTTGAAGCGCGATATCATATACGCCTGGCGCTTCGCGTAGGCCGACGCCTTGCGGTGGATGTTTTCGAGCCACTCCTTGGGGATGCGGCAATTATCGTCTTTTAGCGCGGCGGCGGCCAGCGTGCGCATATCTTTTGCATATTGGACGAAATGCGTGATTATTTTGTTTGGGGCGGCCAGCTTATATGCGGCTTCCAACGCGGCAAACGCCTCATCCTTCCTTTTGAGCTGATAAAGCGACAGCGCCTCCAGCGCCCCGAATGATATTTTGCCGTAAAGAACCGTCTGGTTCTCCCTCATGTACTCCATAAAAGCCAGCAATTCGTTAAAGCGCTGCGTCATGTATTTATACATCGCTTTGGTCCGGTTTGCGTAATTGGGCATGTACGCCGAGTGCGCAAACTTGGCAAAATCATCCTTTATCCAATCCGGCGCAAGCTCTGGCTGCCCGAGCGCCAAATGGAAGTGCGCGCGGGATATGTCATAGGCTTCATAGCGGACGGCGTACTCCCTGACGTCGAGCAACGATTCGATCTGCCGCAGCAGCGCGGCCGCGCCCTCGGAATCCCCCCGCGTGAGCGCCTCCAGCATGAGGTAGTGCGCCGCGCGGGCGAAAATATCGTACTGCCTTTTAGCGGACGCCTTGTCCTTCGCCTGCTTTAAAAATTGCTCCGCCCTGTCGAGATCCCATTGATAGAAGCACAGCTCGCCCTGCGTCAAGTCATCCAGCCCGAACATATAGCCGTCGGATATGCGCGAGGCGTGCGGGATTGCACGAGACAGGGCCTTTATGTAATCGTCCGGCGCCCCGGCGCGGCTGGACCCCGCGAGCAGCGCATATGCCCCAACGGTGTAGAAAACCGGCGCAGCGCCGGCAGCCGGCGCGGCGCCGTCCGCTATGTTCGCGCCGTTTGCACGATAAATGCGTTGCTTCTCTAAATAGCCGTCAAAATCGTAAACATCAACCGTTGAACACATTATCATGCGTATGATGACCCAGATGCCATATAATTCCGCGAGCGCGCGGTCCCTGCCCGCCGACGCGGGGAGCATCTCCAAGGCGGAGGCATATTGCTGTGCCATAGCATGCGCCTCGTCAAGCATGCCGAGGCCCATTTTCAATTTCAGCCTCATGGCGGGAAACAAGGGGTTCTCCTGCGCTTCCGGCGGCATGCGGTCGAAAATTTCCGACGCGCATGCGGCTATGTCCTGCGGCGCGTGGATGTGGGTGTTGTATACGATCCGAATGATCGAATCGAAATCGCCCGCCTTCTCATAATAAAGAAAAGCGTCGGCAATATCGCCGTTGCCTTCGCACCACGCGCCGGCCTTTTGCCAAATGCCGCGCTTCTCCCCGTCGCAAAGCATGTGCTGATCCAACCTCAAATAATCGAGCAGCAAATGGTTGAACACATACGCGCCCAAATAGAAGTCGTAGCGAATGAAAGCGTCAATGCGTTCCATTTCCCCGATCAGTGCGCCGCTGTCGCCGCGATCTCCGCCGCCGATCAATGTTTTAATAAAGCCGGACGTATAATTGTCGATCAGCGAAATGCGGAGCAGAAAATGGTACAGCGAACCATATTTGTCAAGCAGGATCTCTGTCTCGAAGAGCTTGTAGATATGCCCCCTCATCACTTCGAGCGCATATTTGCTGTATTTATAATCGTTTAGCAACGAGAGGCCTATCAGGTTGACGGCATATGGCCAACCGCGCGTCTCCTCGTAAATATCGCGGACGTCCTGGCGCGTTGTGTCTATCGAGCAGTACCGGAAGTGGCTTGCAATTTCGTCCTCCGTATATCGCAGGGCGTCTTCGCGGATCGTAAAGATGCGATCGCTCATCGTCATGCCGATAATGCCGATCTCTGGCATCGTGCGCGTCAGTATCAGCACCGTCGCACAGGGCGGGATGCATGCGGTAGCTTTTTCAAAAAATAGCAGTATGTCTGGGTTTTCGATTAATTGGAAGTCGTCGAATACAAAAACGCTTTTTTCATCGGGCGGCAACGTTTCGCTCCATAGGGCCGCATAGTCCTCGATCTCCTCCGGCGTCTCCGGGAAGCCCATGTCCTCAAGGCGTTCGGAAGCCAAGGGCCAAGCCTTTGAAACGGAGCGCGAAAAGCTGTCCCAAAAATGCCCGATGTCGTTATCCAAACTGGTAAGTTGCAGCCAGGCCGTATTAGTGTCATAATCCCGCAAAAAAGCGCGCGCCTCGCGTGTTTTCCCATAGCCCATCCCCGCGCAGATCATGACTATCGGGTAATTTATGGCGATCTCCAGCAGCGCCCGCACTCGTGGCCGATCAATTTGATTGCCGCCGGGAAAAAAATGATCCAAACTGGGCGCCGCGCCTGCGCCATTCCATGCAATGATGTTGTCAGACATGTATACCTTCAGTCTGTCGTGTTGTAAGGGGAACGCGCCCCCTGCGCTAGCTATCTGCCTAATTGGTTGCGCATAGTGCGTCTAATCGTTTTAGATAAATCAGCCAATGCCGAACAAGTGTCTATTAGTATTATATCAAATCATTTATTCATTTGTCAATGGTTTTTATTACACACGGGTGTTATGTGCGACTATCGCTTATGCAAAATAGGGCGTAATTGGCGATGGTGATTATTAATTTGTGGGGTATATAGCAGTGAGCATCTGGCGCTTTATCTGCGCGACATTTTCTCGTATGTATCGTTGTAGTACAACGCGTTTTCTACAGGCGTGTCCGGCGGGATGTGGTTGCCTACGGCCATGAAAAAGCCGGGGCAGCGCTTACCGATATCCATGCAACGCTTGACCTCGGCGTATATATCCTCCCGCGTGCCCAGTTTTAGCGCCCGGGTGTCCGCATTGCCGACTATAACATGCGTCTTTCCGTATTTTTCAGCCATGTACGCCATGTCAGTGCACGGCTCCAGCACGAAACCGTGCACCCCGCAACCGGCGACGTCGTCTATGAATGTACTGTAGTCCCCGTCCGATGTGTATATGATCCTTTTGCCGCTCTCGATAAGGGGCGCGAACAGCTTTTTGTAGTTTGGGAACACATATGCCCTGTACCAGTCCGGGTGTATGAACGCGCCCGACGTCCATACAATGTCGTCGTGTACCATCACGACCGGCGACTCGCACTGCGAAAGAGCCTGAAAATACTGCATGATCCAGTCCGCGTACCTGTCCGTCAGCGCCCCAAAGCCTTTCGGGTCGATGCCGGCGGCTTCGAGCAGCGTCTCCCAGCCGAATATTTCAATCAGCCCGGACATGCATGTCACATAGATGCCCGTCATATTGACTGCGTCCGGGTTTTGCTCGCATTTCGCCCGGTAGTTGTCGTTGTACTCCGCAACGAGACTGCTTTGGTCGCGGGGGCCGTAGAGCTCCCATGGATCAAAGCCCAGCGCGTCCTCCGGGCTTTCAAACAGCAGCGACACTTGGTCATCGTAGTCCACAGCTCCGTCCTGATAAACCGCATGCCCCATCCGCGTGCGCCGCTCGCCGAAAATCTGCCTGTGTGTGAGGACCGACCAAATGAAATCGTAGTTCCACGCCTTTATAAATGCAGAGGCGGCTTTTGCCTTTTCGTCGGCGCCGCTGAACGCGTCCACCCGAATGCCTGTGACCTTGTAGATTAAGTCCCAATGCATATCAGCCGAATATTCTGTGCGCGGCACCCGCGCCGGCATGTCCAGGTGGATCGCCATATTGCCGTCAGTGTATGACATAGTGTTTAACCTCCCCCAAATCCCCTATCGCCCGCATTCGTAGGGGCGACGCTTGCTACGCCCGCGTATTTTGGGCGCGCCGCTTGCTGCGCCCGCCGCTTACTGCGCCCGCCGCTTACTGCGCCCAATAAATATTATACCAAATACCATTCCATACCATAGCCGGGACGCTTGAGCCGGGCGCATTGGCGTTGTTTTGGTTCAAATCGCGTTTATATAAGGATTTATGTGATAAATATACATTAATAATATGCATTCGTTAATGTTTGCTTTGACTATTATTTTTTAGGTGCAACTAATTTGGCGAATACAGACAGCTTACCCGCGACAAATGAAAACGCGGGCACAAATACGAGAGGCGCCGTTGGGACAGTGCAAAATACCGAAATGGCGAGAGGCGTTGAAATAACGCGAGACGCCGTCGGAGTGGCGCCAAATGCCGGTACGACGCGAGGTTTCATCGGGGCGGCGCTTAACACCGGCACGGCGTATAGATCCGGGTTTCGGTGGCGGCTGCACAAAAAAAACGGGATAGCCATACGCTTTCTCAATATCAATTTGTTGCTATTCGCGCTGGCCATTTGCATCATGGCAACGGTCATGGCTGTGGCATATTCCGCTGTCATAGGCAACCTGTCGTCGGAATACGCGGCGCGCTACGGCGCCGGCGCCGCCGACACGTTGAGCGCGCGCGTCGACAAAGAAATCATACTAATATCTAAAACGGCCCGATCCAGCGAAGTCATCGCATGGATGCTCGACGAGGACGACGCCGAGAAAAAATCGCTGGCGTTCACGGAACTGGAAGACGTCGTCGGTGAGCTGTACAGCTTCAACATATATATCGGCCTCAATAAATCGCTACTCGAATACAGGATAGAAGTCGACAACCCGGTAGGGGACTTTTCGTATGTCGCCGCGCTCAGCAGGGACAAACCGGAAGATGAATGGTATTTTGACTGCATCGAGTCGGACAGCGATTATCAGGTTCTAGTCGGGATCGATAACGTACTGAATAAAAAACGTGTGTTCATTAACCACAAAGTGGAGCTGGACGGCGCTGCCCTGGGCGTCATTAGCACGGGGCTTGAGTTCTCCCATATAGCGGGCGAGCTTTTTTCCCAATATGACGACTATAACCTGCGCGGGCTCGTCATCGACGGCGGCGGCGCCATCCATATGGACAGCGACTTGCTAGACGACAGGGATTTTTTGCACCATGAATTTGAGTCCACAATTGAGGACGCCTTCGCTGGCGCCGCGCCCCTGTCCGCCATTAGGACATATTTAGACGGCGCTGCGGGCGGTAATGCGGGCGGCGCTACGGGCGGTAATGCGGGCGGTAATACGGGCGGCAATGCGGGATCGGATATAGGCGTCGGCGCGGGCGTGGGCGGCGGGCAGCTTGCGCCGGTCAGGCTGCGCACAGGCCCATACAAATATATGGCAATCGCCCCTGTTCTAGACACGGACTGGTATGTCGTGATTCTGTCCGGCACGCCGTCGCTGTTCGACTTGTCGCTGTTCATCCCAGTCATGCTTACCATGCTCGTATTGTTGATAGCGTTCGCCCTGGCCGCCAGCGCCGCCAACTATAGGCTCATACTGCTGCCGTTGGGGAAACTCGACCACAGCCTGGCGCTCCTGAAAGAAAACAGCGAGATGCAGATATACGGAGCGGACCGCGACGATGAGCTGGGGAACTTGTCGAACACCATTCAGGATTTGTTCAACAAGGCAAATATTGACACGCTTACCGGCATATATAACAGGCGTTTTATGGAAAACAACCTGGTGCACATAATGGAGATTTTGTCGCGCGCCAACGGCATGCTGAGCACGTTGATGATCGATATAGACTTTTTTAAGAGGTTCAACGACACTTATGGCCACGATCAGGGCGATATATGCCTGCGTGAAGTCGCGGGCACGCTGGCATCGGGCGTGACCAGGGCGAACGACTTTACAGCGCGTTACGGCGGCGAAGAATTTGTCGTCGTCCTCCCCAACACCGACGAGGCCGGTGCACGCGTCGTAGCGGAAAAACTGTTGAACAACGTGCGCGGACTGGATATACCTCATTCCGGGGGCATCGATGGCACGCCGTACGTGACGGTTTCCATTGGCGTGACGACTGGGCGGGTCTCGTTCATGCATTGCTGGGAGGACTACATAAGACAAGCCGACAAAGCGCTGTACGCCTCAAAGCAAAACGGCCGCAACCAATACACCTACATGGCGCTGACCAAATAGGATACATATAAACAAGCAAGTCCAATAAAATACATGTCAGCATACATATCCATTAATATACATGACAGCATGCATAACAATTAAGATACACGTCAGCATACATTTCAGTTAGCATACATATCAGTATTGTTTTATGATAACATATCCGTAAATTTTATATGGGGGATATGTGTATGAACATGCGCCATTCCGACAGGGAAATCCGCGACAAAGAAATAATAAAGGCCATACTGGACATGTGCGAGGTCATCGACATAGGCTTCTTTGATGACGAATACCCTTATGTTTTGCCCGTCAATTTCGGCTACGAATACGAAGACGATTTAGTCTTTTATACGCACCACGCGCTCGATGGCTATAAAAACATCCTGGTGGCAAAAAACCCAAAAGTGTGCGTCATGACATACAAGTTTATCGGACATATATATAACGATTACGACCATTCGTCGCACGACTACCGATCTGTTATGGCGTTTGGCGAGATGTCGTTTATCGCGAGCGACAGCGAGGACTACGAAAGGGCGTGGCGGGCGTTGGGCAAGTCATATGGGCATACCATATCCGACTCCCTGTTCGCGCCGGAGTTCAAGGCGCGTATATTGATGGCCAAGATTGTATGCAAGCCGGAAAATGTCGTCGGCAAGGCACAGCGCAACGTCACGAGCGTCGATCAGGTGCCGTTCACGATTAAATAAATATACGAGATAGACTATTAGGTGGACAGAAATAATATTATGATAATCGACATCCACACGCATGTTTTTCCCGACGATATCGCCCGCGGTACTATACGCATGCTTTCGGAGAAAACAGGCAATAAATATGAGCTCTCGGGCGACGGCACGGTGTCTACATTGTTAAAAAATATGGACGATTGGGGTATTGATGTCTCCGTAGTCCAGCCGGTCGTCACAAAGCAGTCGCAGACGCGCAAGGTCAACGAATGGGCTGCCGCCATTACCGCTGTATCGGCGAAGGCATGGGCGGCTGCCGAAAAGGCGGGCGGGGCGGGCAGAGCAGGTAAGCCAGGTAAGCCAGGTGAGTCGGTCGGATCAGTCGGATCAGTCGGATCGGGCGGAACTGGCAATTCGAGCAAGGTAGGCAAGGTAGGCAAGGTAGGCAAGCCAAGCGGGCTGATTAGTTTTGGCGGTATTTATCCGCATTCCAGCGATTACATGGACGATATCGACTTTGTCGTAGGGCTTGGGCTGCGGGGGTTGAAATTCCATGCGGAATACCAGAATTTCGTACTGGACGACGACCACATGCTGAGGGTATACGACTACGCCCTGAGCAAAGGTTTGGTATTGCTGCACCACGCCGGCTTCGACCCGGGCTACCCGCCGCCATTTAAAAGCTCGCCGCAACAGTTCGCGCGCGTCGCCAAGGCAATGGGCGGCGGCGTCATCATTGCCGCCCACCTGGGCGGGCACGACCAATGGGACGACGTTGAGCGCCATTTAGTAGGAAGCGGCATATATCTTGACACGTCGATGGGGTTCGAGTTCTTCCCTCGCGATCAATTTTTACGCATCGTAAAAACACACGGCGCGGACAAAATCCTGTTCGGCTCGGACGCCCCTTGGAGCAACGCTGGTAAAGAGATCGCCAACCTTAGAGCCATGCCCCTCGGCGCAGACGAAATCGACGCCATATTGGGCGGCAATGCCGCTAGGATACTGAGCCTATAACCGCAGCCACGCATATAATATATGTTTTGCGAATATAGGGCGCGATATATATCAACTTCGTTGCGAACGTCAACTTTGTTGCAAACGTCAACTTTGTTGCGAACATCAATTTCATTACGAACGTCAACTTTGTTGATGTGGACATCGCGCCCTATGAATGGCTATCCAAATGTCTATCCATTTTACGTTATATACTGCGCAGGCACTTGAGGCTTTCCCTCGCGCATTCGATGGACGTCATCCCCTCGGTCGGCATGTCCTGCTCGACGACGAGCCACTGTGCGCCCGCATCGACGCTCGCCTGCACCAGGGCAGGGATGTCCTGCATGCCCGCGCCCAGATGCCGGAAGCGGAACGTCGAGTTTCGCCTTGGCGTGTCGGCGCCCGAGCTGTCGCCTTCCATATAATAGTCTTTTAAATGCACAACAGGGGCGCGCCCCGCGTACTTCCTAACATACGCAGCCGGATCGAGACCGGCCACTTTGGCCCAGCATGTATCGATTTGGGTTTGCAACAAATCGGCTGGCACGGCTTTGTACAACAGGTCCAGCGCGTACTCCCCGTTGGATTTCGCGAATTCGAATTCGTGGTTGTGGTATAGCAGCGTCATGCCTTTCTTTTTCGCAACCTCACCAATCTTTTTAATACCGGCGATCGCCTCGTCATATTTTTCCGCGCCGATCCGGTAATGCTCGGCGAGGTGCGGTATAGCCACCCACGAGCAGCCTATCGCGGCATAGCTACCCAGCACGGCGTCGGGGTTCGCGATCATCTCGTCGTAGGCCACATGGGCGGATATCGCTTTCATGCCATAATCGTCCAGTGCCTGCCTGACTTCATATGAGCTGTAGCCGTACAAGCCGGCCAGTTCTATTCCGTCGTAGCCCATATCTTTCACCTGGCGCAAAACGCCAATCGGGTCGCGCGTTATCTCGTCGCGCACCGAATACACCTGCAGCGCTATAGGTAACATAAAATCCTCCCTCATATAATAGTAGTACAAACTAATGTATGTAACATAATTAATTTATATAACTATTTCCCGCAACATGCAAGGCTGTCTGTCTAAAAATACGAAAGCGCGGACGACCGGGGGCGGTCGTCCCTACGATTGCCTACGTTATTGCCCGTGTAGGGACGGCCGCCCCGGCCATCCGCGCCCAGTCGTCCCTACGATAGCCCGCGTTATTGCCCACGCTGGGGCATGCAGCCGTCCGCGCCCGGTCGTCCCTACGATTACTTGAATTCGCCCCAATTCTCGCTCAGCAGCGCCGATTTGCCCGTAAAATCGATTTGGTAACGTATTGCGTGATGATCTTTAATCAACATGCCATCAGTGAGGCGGACTTCCAGAATGCAGCAATTTTTATCTTGTTCATTGTTTGCGTGGTCATACCACGCAGCAAACGCCTCGCGCAGCTTTGACCTAATATCGGCGTTCTTTGGATCCAGCACCCATCCGAGGTTCCGGCCAATGCCATGCCCTGAGAACCAGTCGACGGCGCACACGGCTACATCCGGATGCGACTCAATTTGCCTTATTTTATTTGAGAGCGCATTCGTGCTGACATAAAAGGCGCCATCCTCATAATATGCGTCCACCATGCGGTTATACAAGCGCTCACCGTCAGATGTCGCTATTGCGATTAAACTGTCCTTGCCAAACCGCTCGGCCATTATGCTTATTGCATTTTCATAATTATTCATCATAAACCCTCCACCATTAAATTTTCATAATTTTATCAATTATAAGCTGACAACAGCGCGTCATATTAAAATTTTTCATTTTAACGAGTGCACCCCGATTTATACGACATGCAAAGCGATTTGGTGTATTATAATGTAATGAAATTAACCGTCGCAGCTATGCATTGCTGCGGTGTGGCGATGAGGCAGTGTGGTTATGTGGCAATGCATTAAATTATTATATAAAAGAGGGTTTATGTCTATCGCATTGATTTTGGCATTCGCTTCGTTAGTCTGGGCTGTGGCGATAATGCTATGTCCCGCTGTACCTGTGCATGCCGCCGGAGGTTCGCAATTTTCCGAACAGCTTAAATACAACGCAGTATCTGTTCCGTCATCTTGGGCGACAGAGGAGATTGCGCTTGCGCGGGAAGCGGGGCTGGTAACAGACAGCGCGGCGCGCAACTACGCGGGGGCCATAACGCGGGAGCAGTTTTGCGAGTTGCTGGTGAGGCTGTATGACAAGCTGGTGGGTGGCGCCACCGCGAGCACGACAGGTTCGGGCGCGGCGGGCGCGGGTATGGTGGGCGCGGACGCGGCGGGCGCGGGCGCGGCGCTTGTCGGCGGGGCGAGCCCGTTTGCGGACACCGATAACCCCGCCGTCGTCAGGGCGCACGGGCTAGGGCTGGTCAGCGGCGTGTCGACGGGCGTGTTCGACCCCAACAGGGAGATAACTAGGCAGGAGATATGCGCGATGCTTGTGCGGTGCATAGATAAGGCCGTGCAGGGCGCGGACATATCATCTTATAAAGTCAGCGCTTTCTCCGACGGTGAAAAAATTGACGCCTGGGCCAGGCCATTCGTATACTACGCATACGATCATAAAATAATGTCCGGCATGTCGGAGGGCGCCGTCACAATCGCCCCGCTGGACAATGTGACGTGCGAGCAGGCGATTGTGCTGGTATACCGCGCACACCTCGGAAAATATGCGGCTGGGGCAACGGCAGCGTCCGGGGCTGAGGCTGGGGCAACGGCTACGGCCGGGGCTGTGGTCAGAGTCGCGCCATTCGAATTTGCCGACGGGCATGCCGATACGATCACCACGGCGATGGAGAGGGGCGAGAGCCTCTTTCAGAACAGCCGGCACATCGACCTGCAGCGCCTCGGGGCCTACAATGCGCCTGTCCAGGTCTTCGCCATATGGTGCGCGGACAAATATGTGGCCGACGCTTATAAATACGCCAATTCGGCCATTGATTTTTTTGAGGGCGAGTTGGCGGCGCACAGCGACATTATAGAGTTGGCGCTGTCGCTGGATGACATTGAGCGAAACGCGCGGAACGGGAAAATCAGTGCGATCCTGGCGCTGGAAGGCGGCGAGCCGCTGGACGGCAAGCTTGATAACCTCGACCATTTTTACAACAGGGGCGTCAGGCTCATCACGCTCACATGGAACCGGGAAAACGAGCTGGGGTACGGCGTCGGCTCGACGGCTAACGCAGACAAGGGGCTAAAGCCCTTCGGGGTGGATTGCGTAAAGAGGATGAACGAACTCGGCATGATTATCGACGTTTCGCACCTCAACGACGCGGGGTTCTGGGACGTGGACAGGCTGAGCGCGAAGCCATACATGGCCAGCCATTCCAACGCCCGCTCCGTCACGGCGCACGCCCGCAACCTGAGCGACGCCCAAATAAAGGCGCTGGTCAATAAAGGCGGCATCATCGGGCTGAACATGTACCCCGGGTTTTTGGCGGAGCCCGGCGACATCGCAAATATCGACAGCATTAAAGGGCATATCGAACGTTTTATTACGCTGGGCGCCGGCGACAACCTGGGCCTGGGCTCCGATTTCGACGGTATATCCGCGCCGCCTGTCGGCATTAAAGACGTATCCTCGTTAAAAACGCTGGAGGGCACGATTGCCGATGCGTTCGGCAATGATGTGGCTGCAAAAATTATGTCTGACAACTACTACGCGTTTTTCAAGCGCTTTTTTGGCTGATACGCAAAGGTATAGTTTTTATTTACATTAATATGCATATTTGAAAGGATCCGCACGCCGTGAAAAATGTTTTGATACCTGAATGGATTGGTGAGGAAGGCGAAAAGATGCTTCATGGGCGCGTCAATGTTTTGCGCTGCGACGGCGTGGACGAGTTGTCGTTATGCGCCGCAGTGGCGGAAGCGGATGGCATCGTGCTACGCTCGCGGGCGCGCATAACAGAAGCTGTGCTAAAAAGCGCGCCTCGCCTGCGTGTGGTTTCGCGCACGGGCGTCGGTATTGACAATATAGATGTAGAAGCCTGCACGCGCCACGGCGTCATGGTCTGCTATCTGCCGGGCATGAACGCCTACGCGGTTGCAGAGCATGCGATGGCCCTCATGCTGGCGCTGCTCAAATGCCTGCCGGCCATGGATCGCGCCATGCGAAGCATACGCGGCGGCGGCGAGGGCACTGGAGAGGGCAGCGGCAGCGGCGGCGGCTGGGACATCCGCCTCAAAAATCTACCGCAAGACACCTACGGAAAAGTGCTTGGCATATTAGGGCTCGGTCGCATCGGACGCGAGGTGGCGGATCGGGCCCGCGTGTTCGGGATGAAGACCATAGGCTACGATCCGTATGTGAAGCAGATAGACGGCGTCGAGTGGATGGAACCGGACGAGGTCGTCGCAAGCGCGGACGTATTGACGCTGCACCTTCCGGAATCGGAGCAAACGCGCCGTTTCATGGACGGCGGGCGCATAGCGCGCATGAAGCCCACGGCGTACTTGATAAACACCAGTCGGGGGGGCGTCGTCGATCAGGCCGCCCTGGCTCAGGCGCTAAAAGAGGGGCGCATCGCGGGCGCGGCGCTCGATGTGTACGAGGACGAGCCGCCGGCGGCGGGCGACGCGCTGCTCGCGCTGGACAATGTCATCCTGACGCCGCATGTAGCGGCCCTCACCGAGCAGTGCGGCGCCGCGATGATGCGCGAGGCGGTGTGGTTGTTGTTGGCCGCCCTGGACGGCGAGGCCGTTCCGCCGATGTATATAGCCAACGCGGCAGCGTTTACATAATGCAACCGGCGCGATGAGGACACCGCGCCCTACGAAAATCGACGCGATGAGGACTTCACGCCCTACGAAAATCGACGCGATGAGGACATCGCGCCCTACTAAAATCGTTGCATCTTGGACTTCGCGCCCTACGAAAATCCGCGCGATTTGGAAGCCGTGCCCTACGAAAATCGACGCGACTTGGACACCGCGCTGGAAGTACATAAATCAACAATATAATCGAAACATAATAAATATCGATGAGGGGTTAAAAGAGAGGCTGATTATTATGAAGTACATGGTGAATGTCAATGACAAAACGGCGGACGTGGATGCGCGTTCACTGCGCGACCATGTGAAGGACAGGGAAAAGACGGTGCTGCGGGACACATATTACCTGATAGAGCAGGGTATCGCGCCGTCGCGCACGCTGACGATGGGGCAGACCGTCATCTACCCGACCGGCTCCACGACGGGCCACAGCCACGACGACATGGAAGAAGTGTATTACGTCATTTCGGGAGAGGGCGAAATGGTCGTGGGCGAAGATCGCTACCCCGTGCGAGCGGGCGACGCCCTCTATGTGCCGCCCGGCGAGTTCCATACGACGTTCCAAAAAGGCAACCTGCCGCTGACCGTCGTGTGGGTGACGGCAAAACTGGAAAACAAATAATAAAGTCTAAACAACGAGCAATATCCTATTGAGAAAAAATCGGGAGGATTGGCTAATGACCATGTATCCATTTTATATAGCCGGAGATGCAACAATGGAGGGCGACGGGAAAATATCCGTTGTGGATCCGGCCACTGGGGAGGCGTTCGCCACTGTCCCCGCCGCGTCCCGGGAGCAGACGGAACAAGCCGTCGCAGCCGCGCACGGCGCATTCCCCGCATGGGCGGGCGCGTCGCCCTTTGAGCGGGGCAAGCTGCTGCGGTCAGACGCAATCAACGTGCGCTCCGCCGCCGGGGACATCGCGGCGCTGATGACGCGCGAGCAGGGCAAGCCGCTCCCGGAGGCGCTTGGCGAGGTACACAAGGGCGCGGAAATCCTGGACTATTACGCCGCCGAGGGCGAGCGGGTGTACGGGCGCGTCATCGCGGCGCCGGACGGGGCTTCGTACCGCAGCGAAGTGATCTACCAGCCCATAGGCGTCGCCGCAGCCATATCACCGTGGAACTACCCGATAGAGCTGCTGGCTTGGAAGGCGGGCGGCGCTCTGGCCTCCGGTTGCACACTTGTAGCGAAGGTCCCCACCGAGACGCCTCTGTGCGCGCTGGCTTTCGCCCGTTGCATACTGGACGCCGGCGTCCCGGCGGGCGTTTTCTCCGCCATCGCTGGGGCGGGGCGCACTATAGGCGACATGCTGGTGCGCCACCCACAGGTGCGTAAAATTGCTTTTACGGGCTCGACGGCGGTCGGGCGCGATGTGGCGCTGGCCGCTGCGGCTTCATTTAAGAAAGTGTCGCTCGAATTAGGGGGCAGCCTGCCCATGCTTGTGTTCGGCGACTGCGATCTCGAAGCGGCGGTGAGCGGGGCGCTGCGGCGCTCGTTCCGCAACATGGGGCAGATATGCATCGCCGTCAACCGCATATACGTGCAGCGGGCGGTGTACGAAGAATTCCTGGTGAGGCTGGGCAGAGCGGCGGAGGGGCTGGTGATCGGCAACGGGTTCGACGAGGGCGTCGACCTTGGGCCAATGTGCACCGCGCGCGGGCTCGCCGTGGTGCAGGAGCATGTGCGCGACGCCGTCGAAAAGGGCGCGCGGCTCGTCACGGGCGGGGCGGCGCCGGAGGGCGCAGCATTCGAAAAGGGCCTGTTCTACAAGCCGACGGTACTGGCCGACGCCACGCCGAGCATGAAGGTGATGGCGGAGGAAACGTTCGGACCGGTCGTGGGCGTCGCCCCATTCGAAACGGCGGACGAAGCGGTGGCGATGGCCAACGACACGCCATACGGGTTGGCTTCCATCGTATATACGAGCAGCCTGGCCACCGCCCACAAAACCGCCATGGAAATACGCGCAGGAAATGTGTCCATCAACAACCCCGACCCGGGCGTACTCAACGCCCCATACGGGGGCTGGCAGGAGTCGGGCATCGGCTGCGAGCACGGCCCGGAGGGCCTGATGGAGTACCTGCGCATAAAACACATAAGGACACGGTATATATAAGGATTATAAACTATGCTATATATTGGGATAGACTTGGGCACGACGTCCGTTAAAATGCTGCTCGTCGATGAGGGAGGCGATATCCGCCGTACGGTATCGGTGGACTACCCGCTCGATATCAACGACGCGGGGTGGTCGCAGCAAAACCCGGGCGACTGGTGGGACGGGGTCGTCACTGGGATGGGTGAGCTGATGCGCGGCGTCAGCGACGCGGCAGAGGTGCGCGCACTGGCGTTCAGTGGGCAGATGCACGGGCTCGTCATATTGGACGCGGACGATGAGGTGATCCGCCCCGCCATTTTGTGGAACGACCAGCGCACCGCAAAGCAGTGCGACGCCCTGAACAACGGTATTGGCCGCCGGACGCTCATCGACAACACAGCCAATGTCGCACTGACGGGCTTCACCGCCCCCAAAATACTGTGGGTGAATGAAAATGAGCCCGAAAATTTCGCCCGCATAAACAAAATTATGCTGCCCAAGGACTATATCGCCTACAGGCTCACGGGCATATTCGCGACCGATTATTCGGACGCTGCCGGTACGCTGCTGCTAGACGTCAAGCGGCGCGAGTGGTCGCCTTTCATGCTGGAAGCCGCCGGGGTGAAGAGGGAGCAGTTACCGGCGCTCTACAACAGCTTCGATTGCGTCGGGACATTAACGGAGGGCGCCGCGCGCGCCCTTGGCCTTAGCACAGAAACAAAGGTCGTGATCGGCGGCGGCGACCAGGCGGTCGGCGCGGTCGGCGCAGGGACAGTCATCGGCGGCATGTGCTCGGTTTCGCTGGGGACCGCCGGTGTCGTGCTCGTAGCGGGCGACGTGTTCCAGGTGGACTACTCGGACGCCGCGCTCCACTCGTTCTGCCACGCCAACGGGCAATATTACATGATGGGCGTCACCCTGGCCGCCGGCGGCTCCAACGAGTGGTGGGTGGAGGGCATCCTTGGGACAGACGACTATGGGGCGGAGCAAGAGGACATTTCAATTTCGACGCTTGGGGACAACAAGGTTTTTTACCTACCATATATAACCGGGGAGCGGACACCGCACAACGACCCGTATGCGCGCGGCGCGTTCGTCGGCATGAGCAGCGCCACGCGGCGCGCGGACATGACACAGGCCGTGATGGAGGGCGTGGCGTTCAGCCTGCGGGATTCGCTAGAGGTGGCGCGGCGGCTGGGCGCCGACGTGAAGACCGCCCGAATCATCAGCGGCGGCGCCAAGAGCGCGTTGTGGTGCCAAATTATAGCCAATGTGTTCGGCGTAGACGTGGAGCGGATCAACAGCCAGGAAGGCTCCGCCCTGGGCGCCGCCATCCTCGCGATGGTCGGCGACGGCGCGTTCGCCACGGTGGAAGAAGCCTGTGGGACGCTCATTTCCGTGACCGACCGGTTCGCGCCGGACCCGGCGGCGGTAGCGAAATACAATGATAAATATAAAGTGTTCCGGCAGTTGTACCAAGATTTGAAATCCACATATAAAATGATGAAAGCAGATTAATTGTCCGCCGCGCCACCCGCCGTACCACCCGCTACTCCACCCGTCGCGCCGCTTGCGGTTTCGCCCGCCGTACCACCCGCTGCGCCACATTAATCCGCGCCACCCGCCGCAGCTCCGCCCACCGCCGCAGCTTCGGTTAACGGCTGTATCCATTTGTACTTTACGAAATGCCACAGGCACAGCACGGTCTTGGGCGCGTTTTCGCTCAATACCATCACGGCGTAGACCAACGGGAACGAAAGGTTGAACACGAACGCGGCTAGAAATGTGACCGGCAGCCCAATTACCAGCAGGCAGGCGATGTCGATGACCGTGCCGGTTTTTGTGTCGCCGCCCGCCCGGAATATGCCGACAATGGTGATGTACGGCACAAGCTTCACGAACGCGCACAGCGCGTTGACCATAATTACGTCGGAGGCGGTCGCCTTCACTTCGGGCGCCACATTAAACAGCGACGTGATGGGCGCGCGCAGCAATACAATCATTATGCCCGTCAGCACTGTCAGGCCGAACACAAGCGCGACATACCTTTTCGAATCCAGTTTAGCCTTCTCCATCTCGTGCGCGCCCACGCTCTTTCCGACTATCACGGCGCAGGCGTGGCACACCCCGGCATAGAACACGAACGAGATGCCCTGGATGGTGTTTGCGATCGAGAGCGACGAGTAGTTGCCCGTGCCCAGGCGGCCAAACATCATGTGGTAGCCCATCGTGCCCAGCGCCCACAGCACTTCGTTCAGCACGACAGGCATACTGATGCGGATGAACTTCCAAGCGTCTGCCCTCCCAAACGCAAAAACCGTGCGCGGCGGCGCGGCGATTATGTTCCGCTGGACAACCGATATGGCGAGCAGCATGACCGGGGACGCTATCATGGACACCAACGTGGCGATTGCCGCGCCGCGCAGCCCCAGTTCCGGAAAACCGAGCTTGCCGAATATCAGCACATAGTTGAGCGCGACGTTGATGCCGACGCTAATCATGCTTACGGCCATGGGCAGCTTCACGGATTCCGTGGAACGCAGCACTGTCGTGAATGTCATGCCCATGCTGGAAAATATGAACCCGCACGCCAAAATGGACAGGTACATCGAGCCTTCCGCAATGACCAGCGCGTCGTCCGTGAACAGCGCCAGTATAGCGCGCGGCGCAAACAGGGCGGGCAGCGCGTATACCAGCGATATGAGCAGCGTAAAAATGAACAGCATCCCATACGTCCGCCGGATGCCGCCCATGTCCTTGACGCCCCAGTACTGCGCGACAAACACCGCCCCGCCCGATGAAAAGCCGAACAGCATCAAATTGAAAAAGAACATCCACTGTCCGGCCATGCCCACCGACGCAAGCGCGGTCTCGCCCAATTGGCCGACCATGATAGAATCCACCATCGACCCCGAGGACATCAGCAGGTTCTGCAGCGCGACCGGCAGCGCGAGGCGCAGCGTCGCCGCCCAAAAAGCCCTATCAGAAAAAAAGCCTTTCTTCACCATATCAGCGGCTCCGCCAGTCCCTTTCGGCGTGCAGCATCAGCGACTCCGCCAGCTTCTGCTCCATTTCTGGGAACTGGAAATACAGCCCGTCAGGCCCTATTTCCTTTATGATTTTATCGGCGGCCTCAATCGAGCCTTCAGGGCCATATTCCGCAAGGCTCAGCCACAGCCCCTTGCCGCCCCTCCTTATCTTCCTGTACAGATCGAACCATCTTTCATTCGCGGCCTTGATGCTGCTCGGCCCGGCAGGCGGCGTCCATTGAATGGCGCCCAGCCTTTCCATCTTCAATAGCGAATCCAGATGCACGATGCATTCCACCCCGTCCAAGTGAAAAAGGATATTGTCCAGGCCTTCGCACTGTGCGACAAGATACGGCAAAACAAATTCGTCGAAATGCTCCGGCGATATCAGCGCGGAAAAATCTACCTGTATCTTTGCCGACTTGCCGCTCCCGTAAACGTTATACGGCCCGTAAGCCGAGCTGCCGTCCGGCTTTTTTATCAGTTCATATATTTCATTGAAGCACGCCGCATATACATCGTTTATTTGCGCCAGCGCCTTCTTCACCTCGTCGGGATAATCATACAAATCGAAACAGAAGCGGTTCGGGCCGCGCATTGCGGAGAGGATATCGACATTTTCTACCAGATCGGGCTGGCCCACTATAATATCCGTGCCGGACGCAAGCTCGACGCACCTGCGGATCATGCCCAAATGCTTCTTCCACCATTCGTTTTTAGGATCGTACTTGAGTTCGAGCCCGTCGTAGCTATCGATACATACGGAAAACCATACCGTCTCCTCCGTGAAAACAGGCTCGGAACCAATATAGATAGCCAGCGAGCCCGGCCCCAGGAAAGCCCCGGATTGGGGATAGGATTCGGCAAGGAAATCGATCTTGTCGTAACGGTTCATCATCCGGGGGTACCGCTTGTCCATGTTTGTGTAGCGTTCGACCAGGCTATCGATCGGCGGCTCCTCCATTAATTCATACAGCCCGCGCCCCTTTTCCCTAATTGAACGCAGACTCATGAGCGGCCGATCCGTTTTCCCCCCGTGCAACCAAGCATCGTACCGCTGTTTCGTCTCCAGCCAATTGTCCTTAAAATTGATCATCGCAATACCTCATAAATATAATATCCCCGCCGCCCCAAGCGAAAATCGCGGAGCGGCGGGGATGCATCATTGTATATATGTGGCGCCTTTTTTCGTTCTTTTTTCGGCGGTGAAAAAAGAACACTCCCCGTTATGGCTTGAAGTTTTCCTTAAAGCTCTCGTAATCGGCCACCTGCTGCGCCATCAAAGCTGCTGTCTCTTCTTCGGCGGCCTTCCCGCCCTGGGCATAGAACAGGTCTACGAAGACATCAAAGTCCTCGAGCGGGCGCTGCCCGGATACTATGCCCCATATATATTCGTCGCGGATCCTTTCAAGCTCTGTCGCGTATTCGTTCCAGACAGGCCGATCCGTCGTCTTGACATAACAGATGCGATTCATGTCGTTTTGCACAAGCTCCGTGCCGCGCGCGAACTTGGCCGCTACTTCCGGCGTATTCGTGATATTGTACTCGTCCTTGCGGTTAACGAATGTGTCGAACAGGTTCCTGCCGATATTTTGCGCGGTGTTTTCGTCGCCCGTCAGAATCTGTACATATATGCCGTTGTCATGTGTGTAATGCTCGCCCTCAAAGCCATACCTGCGTACCAGATAGTCCTCGGGGCCGGTCAGCGCATCGAAGAACGCGTATATCCTTTCGGGATCCTGCGCCCTGTCGGTTATGCTGAACGCGCACCATGCCTCCGGGCTGATGGAGTTGTCGGACTCGGTGCCAAACCCGTTCGGGTACGGCTCGATGCTGACATACTCGCCATTGGGGTTGTTCTCCTTAAAAGACTTCACGCTGCCATCCTCCGGGTTGAGCCAGGCGATCCAGCGGTATGTGGAGCCGAACGTGCCCTCGACGAAGGACTCTGTGAAGTTCAAGTCCCTGACCACGATGTTCGGATCGATGACGCCTTCATTATACAGCTCCTGGATGAGTTTGAGCGCATCCTTCATTTCGGGCTGAACCGCGCCGTATCCGACGGAGCCGTCCGGCAGGAAAATGAAGTTGTCCGGTATGCAGTTGTAGTACGACCAGAACGGTTTCAAGCTGCGCAGCTCCAGCCCCGCGCCGGCAAACCCGTACGCCCCGGCGCCGCCGTGTGGGTTGTTTTCGTTCATCATGCGCAGCGCTTCCACATACTCGTCAAACGTTTCGGGAATCCCGAGCCCCACATGATCGAGCCAGTCTTTGCGTATCAGGTTGATCATATGCCCCGGTTCGCCCACGTCGCCGGGAATGGCGTACAGGCTGCCATCCGGCTCCGCCGCGTAAAACAGCGAATCGGGCGACACTTTGTCATAGTAATCTTTAATGTTCGGGTATTTCCAATAATAATCGGACACGTCGACCAACAGCCCGGCGTCGCGCCATTGGTTGTACTCCCGGGTCCATCCGGTCTGGAACCAGATCACGTCCGGGCGCTGGGTCGCGTCCGCCATCAGCAGGTTGATCTTTGCCTGGGCGTCGCTGTTGTCCGGGATGATGATCATGTTGATTTTGACATTGTATTTCTCTTCGAAAAACTTCTGAATCCTGCTATCGCTCTCTACATGCCCCCTGCGGACCGCCACGCTGAACTCGTAGGGCTCTTCCCCTGACGCCCCGCCTGCGTCTGCGACCGCAGCGGCGGCTGTCGTGGCACTGGCCGCCGCAGCAGTCGTCGTTGCCCCGCCGGCGGCTGCCGTGGTCGCCTCCGCCGCAGCCGCAGCCGTAGTCGCCTCTGCGGCAGCCGCAGCCGTCGTAGCCGCTGCAGCCGTGGTCGCGGCAGTGGTAGCTGCGCCCCCGCCTCCGCCTCCACATGCCGAAAGCAGCAGCAATGCCGCAAGCAGCCCGACGGCCATCTTAAATAGTGACGTTTTTTTCATGCTGATTCTCCTTTTCGCGTTTACATTATTATTTTGCATATTATTGGTGTCAACCCTTTATGGAACCTATCATAACGCCTTTCACGAAATATCTTTGCAAGAACGGGTATACAATCAAAATCGGCGTGGTCGTCACAATGATCGACGCGGCTTTGATGGTGTTTTCGCTGACTGTCAGGTCTTGCGCCAACTGCACCCCGCTGTCGCGCAAGGCCTGCGACGTGTTCATGAGCAGGTTGCGCAGTTCCGCCTGCATGGACCATTTGGACTTCGATGTAATGTACAGGACGGTGCTGAAGTAGTCGTTCCAATACATGACGGCTGTGAAGAGGGCTATAGTCGCCACAGTGGCCATTGACAGGGGGATTATTATGCGGAAGAAGATGAAAACATCGTTTGCGCCGTCTATTTTAGCCGACTCCTCCAGGCTGGAGGGCAGCGAAGCGAAAAAGCTCCGCATGATTATTATGTTGAACGCGCCAGCCAAACCGGGGAGTATCAGCGCGAACAGCGTATCGAGCATCTTGAGGTCCCTGATGAGCATGTAGTTTGGGATCATGCCGCCATTGAACAGCATCGTGAACACGATAAAAAACATAAATATCGCATTGCCGCGCAAATGCAGCTTTGACAGGGGGTAAGCCAGCATCGCGGTAATCAGCGTCCCTGCCGCAGTCCCCGTAATCGTCACTATCAGGGAGACGCGGAACCCATTCATAATGCCCCTGCTCCGCAAAACGGTCTGATATGTAGATAGCGTGAACTGCTTGGGCCACAAAAAGACCCCGCCCGCAGCCGCCGTGTGCACATTGCTAAGCGACATCATGAGCTGATGCCAAAACGGATAGAGCATCATCAGCGAAAGCAGCGCGAACAATACGTAATTGAATACATTGAATGTTTTTTCTAACGGGGACTGTTGGATCCTCCGAAACGAGCTAACGGACGACTTAATGTCCGTGCTAAAATCCGTTCTCACACCGTTATCCATATTATTACCATATCCCCCTCTCGCCAAGGGCTTTCACCAGGGTGTTGGAACCTGCGATCAAAATCAACGCGACCAAGGACTTGAACATCCCTGCCGCCGCGCTGAACGAATAGTTGGTTTCTACGATACCTTTGCGGTACACGAACGTGTCGATGATATCGCCCACCTCGTAAACCAAGGGGTTGTAAAGCATGAACACTTGGTCGAACCCGGCGTTGAGGATATTCCCCAGGTTTAATATGAACACCACGACGATCGTGGGCCTGATTGCTGGGAGTGTAATGTAAATGACTTGCTTGAACCGGTTGGCGCCGTCGATTATCGCGGCTTCGTATTGTTCTTCGTCCACTGCGGATATAGAAGCGAAATAGATTATCGTCCCCCAGCCCATGGATTTATATATGTCTGAAACCACCAGCGTGGGGACAAACAGTTTTCGGCTGGTGAGGAAGTCGATCTTCGTCCCGCCGAACAAAGCGATTATTTCGTTGATGAAGCCGGTGCTCGGGTTCAGGAACGACATAATGACGCCCGCCATTATGACCCAGGAGATGAAGTGCGGCAAATATAGGACTGTCTGCACTACCCTCTTATATGTGACGCTGCGGAACTCGTTAATCAGTAGCGCTAGGATGATGGGGATGGGGAATCCGACGACAAGCTTGGAAATGCTGATGGTCAGCGTGTTGCGTAGGACAAGGGGGAACGAGAATGTCAAAAATAGTTTGTTGAATTGATCAAGCCCTACCCAAGGGCTCGCTTTGGGGTTAAACGGGTTGTAGTCCTGAAATGCTATCCGAAGGCCGTACATCGGCGCGTACCTGAACAATATGAAGTAAGCGATCCCAGGTATCATCAGCAAGTACAGCCATCTGTCGCGGAGTATGTCCTTGAAAAGTTTTTTGAAATATGGTTTTTTGCGACCGCCGGGACTTGCAACAATGTCGGTCAACTTAAAACACTCCCTTCAAATACATTTGTTAGTTGACAGTTATCATTTTAAAAGCAGCTTGCGGCCAAAATCGTAATAACGGTATAGCCCGTTTAAAATCCTTTATGCCTGTGTTAAAACGTTTTATTTCGCATAAGTATTTCAAATATGCGGAGTATTGTCAATATATTTGTTCAATATGTGTAACAAAAGAACATTAGTTAATACATAAAATTTATGTTATGTTATAATATTACATTGTGCGATTGCGCGGCATTTTCATTCGGCGGCAGTAATGGCGATGGAGAAGATTAAGATAATAGATAATTGAAAACTCAGCTACGAGACGCATGGAGGAACAGGTTGAGGAACAAGTTTATGGGGAGGGACGCATTTATTGAGGCCTACAATCAAAGATGTCGCCAAACGCGCCGGGGTTTCGGCAACTACGGTGTCCATGGTCCTAAACGACCCGGACAATTCCATATCCGAGCGGACCCGCAAAATGGTCATTCGCGCTGTACAGGAGCTAAATTACCGCCCCAACCGCCTCGCCGTCAGTTTGGTGACAAAAAAGACAAATATCATAGGTCTGGTTTTCCCGGTGGACATAAACTCGTTCCAGGAAACGTTTTTGAACCACATACAAGAAGAAGCGTCCGCGCGCGGCTATACGATCATTTTCAGCACGGCCAATGAAGATGCGGACCGCACCATCCTCCAGCTTTGCGACTTTACCGATCGCGGCGTCGATGGAATCATTCTTGCACAATCGTCGTTCAAAGACCCTGCCGGCACCGACGCCTGTCTCAAAGCCATCGCGGGCCTGAACACGCCGATTGTTCTTGTGGACCGCGTACCGGAGGACTGCGCGTTCGACATGATAAAAATCAATGACTATCGCGGCGGCTATGACGCCATAAAATATCTATTGGATCTTGGGCACCGGAAAATCGGCATTATAACGGGGCCGATGTACATAAACAACTGTGTTAACAGGCTTGCCGGATGCAGGGGCGCGCTGGAAGACGCGGGTATCCCATTTTACGATGCCTTTGTATTTGAAGGCGCGTTTGACATACCTAGCGGCGCTGCCGCCCTGCCATATTTGCTTGGTCAAAATATCACAGCGGTTTTCGCGTTCAACGACATGACCGCATATGGGGTATATAAGGAAGCCAGGAAGTATAATCTATCTATTCCTACGGATCTATCGGTAATAGGCTTTGACGATATGTTTTTTTCGGACATCATCTATCCGCCGCTGACTACGGTCGAGTTCCCTTTTAAAAAAATGGCAGTCGCTGCGGTCGAGCGCCTGATCCTGCGGATAAACGGAGCGGCGCAGGCGACGGGGGAGGGGGGGAGGCAAGGGCAAGGGCAAGGGTTGAGGCAGGAAGTGGCGCCGGGGACGGGGACGGGACAAGGGCAGAGTATAGGGCGAGAAGTCATGATGTTCGATCCGATCATAAAAGTGCGGGGCAGTACCCGCCGTTTATAAATCCATCATTATTTTCATTATTTTTTCATCATATTATAGAGGCGATTGTAAAAGCCGGTATTTTACGGGCGAACACTGTTCGCTCCTACAACATTTTGTATATATGCAAAATTGACTGCCCATATGTAGGGACGCACATCGTGCGTCCGCAACTTTTACAATCGCCTATCATATTCTACTAATGGGGGCCGGAAAGTATAAGCAGCCCTTTTTTTTATCTATTATGAACAAAAATATATATAATGAATTTATTTTGCGAAACTTGTTAATTTCTATAAAAAAGCATAGAATATAACGTGAACAATAATGAAAAGGGCAGGACGCGGGCGCAACGCCATGCATGTTTTCATGACTATTTGCGCCTGGTCAAGGCAAAGCGTTTATCATATCTCAGAGCAAAATATAGATTAAATGGTTTATTAACATCAGGATGGCGGGCGCCAGGGGGGCATATGATCGTGAATAATCACAAAATCGAGAAAGCGATAAAATCATTACTGGCTTGGACACTAAGCATTGCTATTATGCTCGGTTTACTGGGCGGCGCCGGCGTGGCGCCCGCGTACGCGGACGTGGGCGAGGTTTTCACGTATATGGACGTCGACTACAGGATATTGAGCGAGTCCGGCTCGACAGGGACGGTGCAAGTTGGAAACAACGCAAGGTCAATATCGATGGATATAACGTCCGTGACCATTCCGCAGACAGTCACATACGCGGGAAAAAATTATACGGTGACCGCAATAGGCAACACGGCGTTTTATTATTGCTCAAATTTGGAAAATATTGAAATACCGGACAGCGTTACCTCAATAGGGAGCTACGCGTTTACCGGTTGCACTAATTTAAAGAACATAGTAATCCCGGAAGGCATCACATCGATAAGCTATTATACGTTTAGCGGTTGCAGGAGCCTAACAAGCGTCGTATTACCGCAAAGCGTCACGTCCATTGGAGGCGTAGCGTTCAATGGATGCAGTGCCCTTACGGATATTACAATCCCCAGCGGCGTTACATATATCGGCGAATCCGCGTTCCTTGACTGCTTAGTCCTAAAAAACCTGGAAATCCCCAACACTGTTACATTCATTGGCGATGCCGCGTTCGGCAATTGCCGCGCCATGACGGATATCATTTTGCAAAGCGGCAACAATTACTACACGAGTGTGGGCGGAGTATTATATAACATTGATATAACCAAGATTATCAACTATCCCGCAGGCAGGGCGGGGACATCCTATGTTATTCCAAGTAGCGTCACATCTATTGGCAGTTCGGCGTTCAACGGTAGCCGCAACCTGGAGGCTATAGAAATCCCCGACAGCGTGACGACAATTGGCGTATCCGCGTTCCAATCCTGCGCCAGCCTGCAAAGCATAAAGATCCCCTATGGTTTTGAGTTTATAAACGATAATATGTTTTCCTCCTGCGCCAGCTTGACAAGCGTCGACATCCCGGAAACAGTCAAAGTAATAAACCGGTTCGCGTTCTCTAGCTGCAATAGCCTGACCAGTTTTGATATACCCAGCGGAGTTGAGACTATAGGTAACGCGGCTTTCTATTATTGCAATGGATTTACTAGCATGTATATCCCAAAAAATGTCACGACGATTGAAACATATGCATTTTGCGGCTGCCGCAGCCTCACCGAAGTTGTCTTCGAGTCGGCGACGCCGCCCATAGTCCGATCCAACGCGTTTTCCGAGCTAAGGGCCGGCACAAAGGCGATTGTTCCATATGGCTCGACGGAATACGGAGCGGAAGGCTCGATTTGGAATATGCTGGTCGTCGAATACGGCGAAGCGGACCCGTATACTGTTCATGCGTCCAGTGCGGTGGGCGCGGCGGGCGGCGAAGTTGATTTAACAGTGGCTCTTGTAAACAATCAAGGCATAAAAAGTATGGGGCTGAGCCTCGGGTACGACAGCAGCGCCTTGAAACTTGAAAGCATGTCGTCTGTTTGGGACGGCATGTCATATGTCCCTCCCGTCGATCCGGCCGCCAATCCTTTCAATGTGCAGTGGACCAGCGGCGCGGGTTTAGGCAATAGCGACAGCGGCGAGATTCTCAATTTGAAATTTTCAATTTTGCCCGGCACGGCGGACGGATCGTATCCGATAACCCTTTCATACGACCCTGCGGCAACGTTTGATGAAAACAATGCGCCGATTACACCGACGTTGATTAACGGAAGCGTGTATGCCGGGGACCCGGAGGGGCCCGTGCTCGGCGGCGTCGTGACGATTACTGGTATTACGCGATATGGCAACAGTCTCGTAGCCAACACTGCCGCTCTCACTGCGACTTTAAATGTCGAACCGGTCAATTTAACGTTTGTATGGAGACGCGACGGCGAAATAATTCCCGGCGCCACAGCTTCTATTTACGCAATACAACCGGCGGACATAGGAAAGTCGATCACAGCCACAGCTATGGCGGCGAACTGCTCCGGGAGCGTGACGTCCGGCGCGACCGAGCCGATAACTTTGGGGGTAATCGGCGCGCTGCCGAACTTTTCCGCGCTCGTGAGCTTTATGGACACGGAAACACAGGAAGTGGAGCTGTCCGATCTGATCACCGTTTACAGGCATGATAACGATATCCCGACATATGCCCTGAACGGGGAGGTCACGGGAAACGGCGCGTACGCCATTTCCGATCTTTCGTTTACAGCCGACGGACTCGCCGTAAAAGTGACGGAAGGGATAGAAGGCCAAACGGTCACTATCCCCTTGCGCATTAGCGGTTTTGCGTATTATGAGGACACGACCATCAACGTTGTTTTAACCTTGACCGAAAAAATTATGGCGAAAGTCGCCGTAACCACTCCGGGGAATATAGTTTATGGTTCCGTGCTCGAAGACCCCGTCGCATCCGTAAACGGGGACATTGGGCCGCACGATTTTGTTTTCCAATATGTAGGGACGCTGGCGGGCGGCGGTTCCACCGCGTATAACTCCGGCGACAAGCCTGTGGATCCCGGCACATATTACGCGATGGCGTCGCTTGAAAGCGAAACGCACGCGGGCAGCAGGGCTAGCGGCAGTTTTACGATATCGCGGAAAGAATTGGCATGGGACACCAATGGCATGGTTGCCTCAAAACCATATGACGGGAACACGAACGCGACGGTTGCTACACAGCCCGCTTTGAGCGGCTTGATCGAAGGCGACACGGTGAACGTGACCGTCGGTACGGTCGCCTACACGGATGCCGCAGAGGGAACGAACACTGTAACGGTCGCTGGGTACGGCATCAATGGCGCCCATATCTGGAAATACTACGCTCCGACTGTACAGCCGGAATTTACCGTGGGCGGGATCACGAAACCGTTGTTGCCTGCACCTGCGGCGCCGACGATGGCAAGCAAAACAATGACGAGCATAACGCTGAACGTTATTTCCGGCGCCGAATACCGGCTCGGCGCGGCAGGGGGAGGGGGAGGCGAAGAAGGCGGCGCCTGGCAGGCCTCGTCTTTATTCGAGGGGCTTACCCCGAATACGGCTTATACATTTTACGCGCGCCTCACAGAGACTTCCACGCACGCGGCGTCGCCGCCCAGCCCCGCAGGAGGGCCTTTCATGACCGACAAAGCCGAGTTGGGCGGCGTCGTGACGATCATCGGGGAAGCGGAATACGGCGAAACACTATCCGCCGATACTTCCGGGTTAACCATATTTCCGGAGGGCGCCGACATGGGCGTTCTGTCATATAGGTGGATGCGCAATGACGTTAACATCAGCGGGGCGAACGCATCGGAATATGTCCTCGCGGCTGCCGACATAGGGCGTACAATTTCCGTTGCTGTGACTGCGTCCAATTGCGATGGGAGCGTGATTTCCGCAGCGACCGACATGGTCACAGGAACGGCGCCGACTCCTGATCCGACACCTACGCCAACAGCAACACCGGAACCGACGCCGGAACCTACTCCGACGCCAACGCCAACAGCGACGCCAGAACCCACGCCCACTCCGATAGTAACGCCTGAACCTACGCCTGAACCTACACCTACTCCGATAGTAACGCCTGAACCTACGCCTGAACCTACACCTACTCCGACGCCAACACCGACACCGGTACCAACACCCACGCCGACACCGATTGTGACGCCGGAACCAACTCCGACGCCCACACCGACACCTATACCTACTCCGATACCTACGCCGGTGCCTACACCAACACCTACGCCGATGCCGACACCCACGCCAACATCGATTGTGACACCAGAACCTACTCCGACGCCTACACCAAGTCCTACACCAACGCCATCACCGACACCAACTCCAGTGCCTACACCAACGCCCACACCGATAGTGACGCCGGAACCTACACCAACGCCAACGCCGGTTCCTACACCCACACCCACACCGATTGTGACGCCGGAACCAACTCCGACGCCTACACCAACACCTATACCTACTCCAACACCTACGCCGGTACCCACACCAACACCGACTCCGGTTCCTACACCCACGCCCACACCAAGTCCTACACCGACGCCAACACCGATTGTGACGCCGGAACCGACTCCGACACCTACGCCTACACCAACACCATCACCGACGCCTACGCCGGTACCAACATCCACGCCGACACCAACTCCAACACCTACGCCGGTGCCCACACCAACACCTACACTCACACCAACGCCAACGCCGGTACCAACACCCACGCCGACACCTGCGCCAACACCGACTCCGGTTCCTACACCCACGCCCACACCAATTGTGACGCCAGAACCAACTCCGACGCCTACACCGACACCGACACCTATACCTACTCCGACACCTACACCGGTACCCACACCAACACCGACTCCGGTTCCTACACCCACGCCCACACCGATTGTGACACCGGAACCAACTCCGACGCCCACACCGACACCTATACCTACTCCGACACCTACGCCTACTCCTACGCCGGCACCAACACCCACGCCGACGTCTACGCCTGTACCAACACCAACGCCTACACCAACGCCTACACCGACTCCGGTTCCTACGCCCACGCCCACACCGATTGTGACGCCGGAACCAACTCCGACACCTACACCTATACCTACTCCGACACCTACACCGACTCCTACGCCGGCACCAACACCCACGCCGACGCCTACTCCTGTACCAACACCAACGCCTACACCGACGCCTACGCCGGTACCAACACCTACACCGACTCCGGTGCCAACACCCACGCCAACGCCGATTGTGACGCCGGAACCGACTCCGACGCCTACACCAATACCATCAGCGACGCCAACACCGGCGCCAACGCCAGTACCATCTCCTGATCCTACACCAGTACCGACACCTATTCCGACGCCAGATCCGACGCCGGATCCGATAACTACGCCCACACCCGAGCCAACGCCGGCGGAAACACCGTCACCGTCGCCATCACCATCTCCATCGCAATCTCCGTCACCATCGCCAGATACAACGACTTCGCCATCACCACTACCGTCGCTGTTGCCATCATCCTCGCCGCCGCCTCCCGAGCAGCGAATCACCGTAGGCACATCAACAGGACTAGGCGGCGCCGCTGTGATAACGCCATTGCCGTCATTGCCACCACAGTTAGCGCCAACGGCAACCCCGGCAGACCCATCTGGATCGCAGGAGGATCAGGAGGACATGGATATAGACGATGAAACGGCTCCGCTGGGCGCCGCCGACGTAACGCCCTCCCCAGCCCCCGACGTCAGCTTCATTGGCCTATTCGAAGACGTGAATGAAGGCGCTTGGTACTACGACGACGTTATGTATGTCGCCAACCGCGGGTGGATGACAGGCGTTAGCACAACGCCGATGTGGTTTAGCCCGGACGGCCATTTAACGCGAGCAATGATTGTGACAACGCTTTATCGCATTGAAAACAGCCCGGACGTAACAGGAATACAAAACATATTTACAGACGTCGCAGAAAGCATGTGGTACGCGGATGCGTTGAAATGGGCGTCCGCTAATGGAATCGTACTGGGGTACGGCAACGGCCTGTTCGGGCCGGAAGACCCAATCACATTTGAACAGCTTGCCACAATTTTGGTGCGTTACGCCGAGAATATTAACGTAACTCCGCCGGATTTGCACGAATATACAGGATTTGACGACGACGCGGACATTGCGAATTACGCCAAAAACGCCGTCGAGCAATTATATAAAGCGAGAATAATTGAAGGTAAACTTGGCAACGTTTTAAATCCCAAGGAAAACGCGACTAGGGCGGAAGTCGCCGTGTTGCTGCGAAGATTTATGGAAATGGTGGAACGCGCGACTTCATTTTAGAACATAATGAGTGGACTTTGTTTTACCTACTTTATTTATAATGCCATCTTTTGCCATTTCCAGTAGGATTACACGAATACGCCCCTCGCTCAAATTCATAATTTGAGTGAGTTCGGCGACTGTTGCCTTACTGTGGCTGGCAAGATAGTTTGTTTATATAGGTTTCACCTCACAGACTTCACCTCGCTTCTATAATCTAAACATAATATGTAGTTTTTCACCGCCCACTATGATATTGTAGCGATAAAATTAAATCTATCATGCATGGCTATGCATGGCGGGAGGTAATATCATGTTTGACAACAAGGAGAACCTGGAGATTATTGAGAAGTTCAAAAGGCTGAGGGTGACCGACGTCCGAGACGGCATGGACTGGATGGGCTACCACCACTACGGGTCGGTGCACCACTCATTCCGCCCGCTGTTCAGGCCCAGGGCTAGCACCGTCGGCATCGCGCGGACGGCGCGCTATGTGCCTTACGAGGGCCCGGTGCCGGGGCTTCCGCCCGAGGAGTACACCGAGTGGGTGAAAATGTACTACAGTAAAATTTGCTACGATCCGTGGGGCGCGGACATAGAGCCCGGGGACTTTATGTGCATCGACCTGTGCGGCGTCGACGTCGGGCTCATCGGCTCGAACAACTCGCTCGGCCACACGAAGAAGGGCAACCAGGGGTACTTAATCAACGGCGGGGGCATACGCGACACAGACGAGGTCGTCATACAGGGTACGAACGTGTGGACCAGGTTTATATCGCACGGAATGGATCAAGCCAGGATACGCTACATCGACAAGGACTGCCCCATCGGCATCGGCGGGGTCGCCATCTATCCCGGCGACGTGGTCGTCGCCGACGGCGATGGCGTGATCATCGTACCGCGCAAGGTTTCGGCGGACGTAGCTAAGTACGCGTGGCAGGAAGCCAGCGCCGACAAAAAAGGCCGCAAGAAGCACTACACCGATCTGGGCATGGCGCTGGACGAAACGGTAGACTGACGACGGAAAATCATTGGAAGAAAAAAGGGCGATAGAGGGAAGACATAGGGATTAGGGGACGTTTTTCTTGTGCTGTGATTCCAAGCACAAAAGAACCGTTCCCCTTTGTTTGTGTAAGGGCGACTTCAGGTTGCAACTTCATATGGCGGCTTCAGGTTGCGGTTTCAGGCGGCTCCTTCAGGCGGCTCCTTCAGACGGCTCCTTCAGACGGCTTCAGGTGGCTGCCTTAGGCGATTGCCCCTACGAGAAGTCGCCCCGGTGGCGGCGCACGGCGTTGACCATTTCTACGTAGTTGTCCACCGGCACGTAATCCGGTATGGAATTACCGGAACCGAACGCGAAGCCGCGCGCGTTTTGGCACTGTGCGAGCACTTCCGCCACGTATTCGCGGATTTCCGGCTTTGACAGGCGGCACACGGCGTCCGTGTCTATGCCGCCGAAGTTGCCGATGCGGTCGCCGTATTGCTCTACCCAATAAGGGAACGGGGCAATCTGGTCCTCGTTGCTGTGCTTTGCGTCGATGCGCGCCGTGTCGATCATGTCTGGCATTACATCGAAGATGCAGCCGCAGGAATGGTACAGGAACGGCTTGCCGTACTCGTGGACGCAGGCAATGATTTTCGCGTACTCCGGCACAATATAGCGGCGAATGTCCGACGCCGACAGCAGAGTGTTGCTCTTGTACCCCAGATCGTCGCCAAAGCGCAGCACGCAGTAGATGTCCCCATAAGCTTCCATAAACCGCCGCCAGATTGCGAGCGACGTATCGCCGATCTTGCGGAACAGCTCGGCGTACAGTTCCGGATCGTCAGCCGATATGTACGCCAGGTTCATATAGCCGGTAATGTCCTGGGCGCATTCGAAAATACCGTTGCCCACGCCGCCGACAGCTTTCATGCCCGCAGGCAGCGCCTCGCGCAACGCAGAAAAGTTTTCGCCAAATTTTTCGAAGTATGCCTCGGGGATCCCCTCCCACGGATATTTTTTAAAGTCCTCGTAAGTGTGGATCACCGACTCGCCGTGGCCGCCCAACAACCCGCTGTATGGCATGGCCGGGCCAATACAGCATTCATACGAGACCGTGTCGTAGCCCATAATGCGGTGGAACTCACAGTAGTTTTTGAAAAACTCTACTTTATCGCCGTAGCCGCCGGAGGCCAGCGAGCCAAACTCCCTGCCCAGCACTTTCTCCATTGCCTGCACGCAGATCGAGTGTTCGTACAATGGCAGCCTCGCGGGCGTTTTGTTGTGCGCCGCGTCCGCTACATGGGAATAGTCCGGCTCAAATACGCCGCCAGCATTCGTAATAATATTTGCACTCATAATCTCATATACTCTCTTTATAAATTTTTATGCGCGCGTGCGCACATGCGTAAGTTACACAACCAATGAACATATGCACATAGCTACGATAGCCGATATGAATAGCAACATACGCATAAAAGACTATCATTTTATCGGTAAAAATGGTAGTATGTAAAATATAGGAAAATTTTCAATCCGGGGTATCGTTTTGCATGTCTGACATCGAACCGGCTGACGGGTTCGCCGCTGCAGCGTCAAGCGCCGGCCTATTTAACAGGGACATAGACGAGGCAGCCATATCAGAGGCCATGTTTTTGGCATACTCCCCTTTTTTTTCCGGCGTGCGCAATAAAAAGAAATGCCAAAAAGCTATAATTAAGGCGGCTAAGTCTATTGCCGGCGACGTTAACTGGAACAAGTTGAAAAAAAACAGCGTCGCTTTGTCGCGCGACGGCATTTTGATGGATTTTTTCGGCGGGGCCAACGGCGCGTCCGTGCCGCTGCTGATCGATGCAGCAATGAACCCACGGCCCGCGTTCCAAAAGGAGAGCAGGGATCTGTGTTTCGCGCAATGGGTCGAGGCATGCGGCTTGCTCGAATCCATCGAAGGCGCAGACGATGCATTGCGGTATTCTTTTCGTATTATCTATAGGCACTTGGAAGGCATCAAAGGTTTTTTCAACTCTGCAGATCAGCAAATAGTCCATCGGGCTGCAGAGCAGCGGGCCATTGCGCTATATGCGCTAATTGACAGAGTAGCGCCCGAAAAAGGCTCATTCCTTGAATACGTGCGCGCTTTATCCCAAAAAGTCGACCAGGCGGATGGAGCGGGGCTATTTCAATATTCCAGCGTCAAGCTGCCCCTCGTGGGGCGCGGCGTGGAAATGCTGGAGCTGAAAAGATTCTGTTTCTCCGACAAGCAATTGTCGTGGTGGTCAGTGTCGGGGCGGGGCGGGGCAGGTAAAAGCAGGCTTGCGTCCGAACTGTGCCGCAGCATAATGGCGGATCGCGGCGCCTGGTATTGTGTTTTTTTACCATATGATTTTTTTGCCATCGCGAAAATTTTTAATAACAACTGGCAGTTGGATCGGAATCTTCTCGCCGTCGTCGACTCGCCCGGGTTCTATAGCGGCAAAGTCGGCGAATGGTTAAAACAACTCATTGAATCGGATAGCGTAAACAGGAAAATACGGCTGCTGATACTGGAACGCGAAGCGGCATCCGGCGGCGCCACCTCGGAAGACAGTCCGCCAAGTGGGAGGTTGCCCGATGGGCCGCCCATCGGGTCGCCTAACAAGCCGTCAAACGGGTCGCAAGGCAGGCTGTCCAGCGGAATGTATCATGAGCCGTCTAACAAGCCGCTTAGCGTGCCACCTAGCGTGCCGCTTAGCGTGCCACCTAGCGTGCCACCTAGCGTGCCGCCCAGCGGGCTTCGGTTCGGGCTTCCTATTTGGATGCGCAAATTGGTAGAGGCGATTGATATAAATGTCCTCGCCGCCCTCTGCCACACAAGAGATTTTACGCCTTTAACGCTGTACGCCCCGGATTATTCAGACTGCCTGAACACCATTGAAATGGTGGGGCGCGACAGCCCAGCCATCAAGACTACCGGCCCCTGGATAGCCGACATGTGGATGAAGTGCGATCCGGATTTTACCCATCCGTTGATTTTATCGATGATAATTTTTGCAATGGCGCATCATATTGATATCGCTTCGTGTAGGAGCCTCCCGCAGTTATTGGAAGCGTTATATGCTTATGAGTTGAATCTTATATTGACGAAAAACGGCAATGATACCGCAGTAACCGCAAATGACGCCGGTGTCACTGATAACGCTGATGGCGCCGATGGCGCCGATGGTGTTGATAGCGTTGATGCCGCCACATCCGCCGCTACCACTGCCATTGCCACTACCAACACCGCTGCCGCTGCCGCTGCCACCGCCACCAACACCGACTCCGACTCCGCCTCTGCCGAAGCCTCTGCCACCGCCGCCACCGCCGCCAACGCAGCCAACGCAGCCAACGCCGTGCGTTCGCTCGCATTCGACGTCATAACGTCGGGGGCAGCTTCGGCCACTGCAGACGAGCATGACTTGTTCGGCGCATACTTCGTCATGAAAGCATTAAAAACATATAACGGCAAAGGTTCCGGCGGCATATCCGCGATAGGAAAAGCGTGGGCCAGCCATGCGCCCGCAACGGCCAATTTCCTATATCGCATGATCGACGATTATTACCGTGAATTCGCATTATTTGATTTAATAGCCGATACTAATATATTATATGAAATACCGGCGTCGGCGAAGCCAGGCAAAAATGCCGATGTAAACGCAGTCGCCGACGGAAACGCGGAAGCCAGCGCCGACATCAACGAAAGTTCCGACGCCAGCGCCGACATCAGCGAAAGTGCCGACGCCAGAGCCAACGCCAGTGCCGATTCCGGCGTAAACGCCGAAGCCGGCGCGCTGTATAGCGAGCTGATGGTGTATCTATCCACGCTCCAAGACGAAGCGGGGATTGACGCTACGGTAGAGCGCCTTGAAGAACTCCGCTCCGGGGGCTATTCGCAGGACAGAAAAATCACGCTCGGGCTGGCGCAGGTTTTGTTTAACCTCGCCGCCACGCGCAAAAGCGCCGCCGGCATAGCTGAAGCCGCTGCGCGGTTCGCGAAATTGCGGAACGAGGGTTTCTCGCATGACAACGAGATCACGCTTAGATTATATAAGACACTTTACAATCTATTGTTATATCAGGACTGGGCAGATAGAAAGGATACGGTGTTTTTAATGGATGAGTTACGAAACCAAGGGTTCGAATATGACAGGGACATGGCGCTGATACTGGCGCAGTCATTGTTTATACTAACTGCGAAGCAAGACGAGGAAGGCATCGCCAACACCGTGGAGCGCATGGAACGCCTGCGGAACCAAGGTTTTGAACAGGACAGGGACATAACGCTGGAACTAATCAAGGCGCTCTTGAACCTGACAACCAAGCAAGACGGGGCGGGGCGCAAAGAAACGGTCTCGCGTATGGAGCTCTTGCGGGGTCAGGGCTTTGCGCGGGACAGGGACATAACGCTGGAATTGATGAAAGCGATGCTGAACCTCACCATCAGGCAGGATGAAGCCGGGACGGAAGAAACGGTGCTGCGAATTGAAGAACTGCGCGCCCAGGGGTACGGGGGCGACAAGGACATGGCGCTGGTGATGGCGCAGGCGCTGCTGAACCTGACCACAAAACAGGACGAAGCGGGTATCGTCAAAACCGTGGCGCGGATGGAAACGCTGCGCAACCAAGGGTTTGAGGGCGACAGGGACATAACGCTGGAGTTGTCCACGGCTTTGTTCAACCTGTCGACGCACCAGGACGAAACCGGCATCATAAAGACCGTTACGCGGCTGGAGGAGCTGCGCGGCGCCGGTTTTAAAGAGGACAGGGACATCACGCTCAGATTGGCGCAAGCCTTTTTCAGTTTGACCACAAAACCTGGAGCCGCGCTGCGCAAGGGCGCGTCGGCCCGGATTGACTCGCTGCGCACCCAGGGCGGCTTCGAACGGGACAGGGATATAACGCTGGCGCTGGTCAAATCGTTGTACAACCTCACTATCGAACAGGATTCCGAGGGGACGAGGGAGACTGTGACGCGGATTGAAGAGATTTGCAACCAAGGCTACGCGCAGGACAAGGAAATAAAACTGCTATTCGCAAAGTCGTTGTTCAACCTGACCACAAAACTGGACGAGACCGGGATAGAAGAAACCGTGACACGGCTCGAAACCTTGCGCAACCTTGACTATGCTTCGGATAATGCCCCGGATAACACCCCTGATAATGCCCCGGATAATACCCCGGATAATACCCTGGATAATGCTCTTGATCAAGCTAAGACACATGGTCCGGTTCAAAATGAGACTCAAAACCAAACTCAAGATCAATCTCTAAATCAGGCTCTATATCAGGCTCAAAATCAAGCTCTAGATCAGGCTCAAAATCAAGCTCTAAATCAGGTTCAAAGTCAGGCACAAGATCAAACTCAAGATCAGGTTGAGACTCCGGATCAGGGCCTGGTTCAGGCGCCTGAACAGGTTCCGGTCCACTCTTCGGATCAGGATCATGCTCAAGATCAAAATCTAGTCCAAAACAAAGCGCAAGATCAGACTAAGGCCCAAGAAAGAGGCCAGAAAAGGTTCGTAAAAAAAGGTCAGTCACAAGATCAGGCAACGTAATTATCGAAAGCGACCATAGCATTGGATAATATTCCCGTAACACCGATTTCAGCCGCAGAGCAGCCCAACGTCATCACAGCCGAGGAACTGTCCGGCGCCGCGACACCTTCGCGCGCCGATATGCGCAAGCGCATATTTACCCTCGCGTGGCCTGCCACCATCGAACTGATGCTCAGCTCGATGATCAGCATGATCAACATGTGGCTCGTCTCTTCCCTTGGCGCAGAGGCGGTCAGCGCTGTCGGCGTCACGGGGCAGCCCATCATGATCCCGTGGGTACTTATCCAGGCGTTCTCAATCGGCGGCACCGCCATTATCGCGCGCTCGCTGGGCGAACGGAACGAAATCGCCGCCCGGCGCGCGTCCGAGCAAATGCTTTTTCTCGCTGCCGGCGCCAGCATCCTCTGCGGCGCCATATTGTTTTTCTTCGGCAGTTATATCATTTCCTGGATGGGCGCGACGCCGGATTATTTTTCCATGGCCGCGCTATATATGCGTTTCAGCGCCGTCGGCGTCATTTTCCAATCCATTACTACGACAGTCGCGGCCATTCTGCGCGGCGCAGGTCGGACGCGCCTGACGATGCGCTTTAACATTATCGCAAATATCACAAACGTTTCTATTGGGTTCCCGCTCATATACGGCCTCGGACCCATCCCGTCGCTCGGGATCATGGGAGCGGGCATAGCCGTGCTGAGCGCGCATGTCGTCGGCTGCACCCTGGCGCTTATGACGTTGTTCCGCTCAAAAAGCCTTCCCATACACCCGAATGCCCGCATGCTATTTACGCCCGACGCGTCCGTCGTCCAGCGCATCAGCCGGATTGGCGTGTCGTCGGCGCTCGAACAACTGTCGCTGCGCGTAGGCCTGATACTGTTCACCATATACGTCATACGCCTCGGCACCGCCGAATACGCCGCCCACAACATCGCGGGCTCCGTGCACAACTATGTCGTGAACATCGGATCGGCGTTTTCAATCGCGCTCGTGTCCCTTGTGGGGCAAAACCTCGGCGCGAAGAGGGCGGATTTAGCCGACAAATACTTCATGGAGTCTATCAAGCTCTGCCTGGCCTGCTCCGCGTTTTTTATGGTCATTTTATTGCTCTTCCCACGCAATATCGCCACATTTTTTACCAAGGAAACTGACGTTATCGACAATATCGTTATAGCACTGCGCATCCTCGCGCTGTTTGTGCCATCGCAGATTATCCAAATCACGGTCTGCGGCGGCCTCCGAGGCGGGGGCGACACAAAATGGCCGCTCATATCCACGATGATCGGCGTCCTGGTGATGCGGATGGTGCTGGGCTATTTCTTCATTGTCGTGTTCGAGTGGGGCATCGCCGGCGCGTGGCTGTGCTGGCTCCTGGATCAAACGTCGCGCATGGTCATCATCCTAATCCGCTACAAACGCGGCAAATGGAAGAACGTTACGGTATAGATGAAATATGATAAATGGATAAAAAATATAAATGATTGGAGTATCTAAAAGACATGGACAATAAAGTTATTATGATTTTAGTCGACGGTATGCGGCCGGACTTCGTCATGGGCAGTAAAAACGCATACATCAAAACATTCCTCGCCGGCAGCGTGTATACCATGTCGGCCCGCACTATCATGCCTTCGGTCACACTGCCCTGCCATACATCCCTCTTTTTCAGCGTGCCGTCGGAGAGGCACGGCATCCTGACCAACACATGGGTCCCGCAGGTGCGCCCCATCAAAGGGCTGGTCGAAACCCTTAAAGGCGCGGGCAAAAAATGCGCCTTCATCTATGACTGGGGCCCGCTCCGCGACCTTACGCGCCCCGAAGATTTAAGTTTTTCATATTATACCAACGGCAATACAATAGGGTATGAAAATACCCTGCCGCTCCACACTGCGCGCGCAGTCGAGCTTTTGAAGAGCGAAGCGCCCGACTTCCTGTTCATCTATATGGGGCTGCCTGATCACCGGGGCCATGACTTTGGGTTCACAACCGCAGAATATGCCGAGGGCATATCACTTTGCTGGGATGCGATACGCGCAATCACAGAGGCGGCTGCGACGCAGCAAGGCTACGGCGTGATTGTGCTGGCGGATCACGGCGGCCACGGGCGCATGCATGGGGAAGACATTCCGGAAGACATGACGATCCCGCTGATAATGCATGGAGAGATATTCAAAAATATCGATTTAAGCTCCGGCGCCAACATAATCGACGTCGCGCCCACGATAACAGGGGCGATGGGGGTCGAACCGGACGGCGACTGGGAGGGCAGGGGCATGTACCGCGCTTGAGCGGTATGGGCGGCGGTGCGGGCAAGGCTGCGAGGTGGCTTGTAAATATGCGCTGAATATGACATACTGAAAAAAACTTAAAAAGGGGAGCGCATAATGGATAAAAGCGTACTTGTAATGATTCCCGGCCCGACGCCCGTGATCAAATCGATCCAGGAACAAATGGGGCGGGAGATACAGGCTTTCGGCGATCCAAGGTTCGTTAAATGCTATAAAACGCTGATCGACGATTTGGGCAAGCTGTTCAACTGCTCTGGAAAGACATTCCCGATAGCCGGCACCGGCACCCTCGCCATGGAAATGGCCATAGCCAACACCACGAAGCGCGGCGACAATGTCTTGATCGTTTCAAACGGGTTTTTCGGCGACAGGTTCATTGAGATATGCGAGCGCAAAGGTTTGAACGTGGATGTGTTAGCGGCCGAGTGGGGCGAGTGCGTGCCCGTCGGCGACATAGACAAAAAGCTGGCGGAAAAGTCATACGCCGCCGTCACCGTCAGCCATGTGGACACGTCGACAGCCGTCGTGGCGCCGATCGCGGAAATCGGCAAAGTCCTGAAAAAATACCCGGACACCATATATATTGTAGACGGCGTCGCCGCGACCGGCGGCGAGTTCGTAGACGTCGACGGCATGGGCATCGACCTCATGTTTACCGGCTCGCAAAAAGCCTTCGGCGTCTGCCCCGGCATCCTGATTGTGTGGGCCGGGCAGAAAGCGCTCGCGCGGCGCAAGGCGCTGGGCACGATACCCGAATATTATGTGGATTTTGAAAAATGGATACCGATAATGGACGATCCGTCCAAATACTTCGCCACTCCGGCGGTCAACCTCGTCTTTGCGATGAGCGAGGCCACAAGGATCGTAGCGGAGGAGGGCCTGGCGGCGCGGCACGAGCGCCATAACAAAAACGCTACCGCCGTCCGCAAAGCGCTGGAGACAATCGGCCTTAGCATTCTTGCAAAGCCCGGCTGCCAGGCGAGTACGCTCAGCAACGTGATATATCCCGCCGGGGTGGACGACGCCAAGTTCCGAAGCACCATGATAAGCGAGGGGGTCGTCGTCGCGGGCGCGCTGGGCGCATACGCGGGCAAGGCTTTCCGCATCGGCCACATGGGCAACATAACCGTCAACGACATGGTGCAGTTGATTGGCGCGATAGAACGCTCGCTGGCCGCTTGCGGCGCGCCCGTCAAGCTCGGCGCCGCCGTAGGTGCATACATGGAAGCCATGGGCAGCTAATACAAAACATCATAAAAAATCTGCGAAGTTCACGAAATTCATTAAAGTTCAATTGGGCTTATTTGATTCATTAGAGCTCATTTGGGTTTATTTGGCTTGCGCGAACACGCGCCGTTCTTGACATTGGCAAGGGGCGTATGATAATATCCAAAACGTCAGTCCGATACATTTCACACATTTTCTTTTAATAAATCAAATTCTATTTTATCAAAGGGAGGGTTCGCATTATGTATGACTTTCGCAAATGCGTAATTGGCGTCGCCCCGACGCGCAGGGACATGTTCCGCAGGAGCCGCCTCGATGAAATCATGCAAAAAACGGCGGAGCTGGCAAAGCGGCACGATGTAGATCTCGTAACTATCGACGGGGTCACGGACGAAGGGCTGCTGGTTTCGAACAGCGACGCCGCGAAAGTGGCGAAGCATTTTATAGCGAACGAAGTCGACGCCGTATTTGTACCGCACGCGAATTTCGGGCAGGAAGAAGCCGCCGCGAAGCTGTGCGCCAGCGTAAATAAGCCGGTCCTGCTGTGGGGGCCGCGCGACCCCGCGCCTCTCGGCATCACGAACCAGGGCGAGGATCGCCCGTTTGACGTGCAATGCGGCCTGTTCGCGACTGGCAAGGCGCTGCTCAGCTACAATGTGCCGTTCACATATGTCGAGAACTGTTTCCTCGACTCGCCGGTTATCGACGAGGGTTTCTCCGACTTCGCGCGCACCGTATGCGCGGCGAAAGCGTTCAAGTCGGCGCGCGTCGGCCAGCTCAGCTTGCGTCCCCGCCAGTTCCTGACCGTTAAGTATAACGAGAGTGAACTGCTGGAAAAATTCGGGATTGAGGTCGTGCCGATAGGCGAATCGGAAATCGTCGGCACAATCAAAAAAATCCTGGAGGACGAGCAGGACGCGGTCGCTGAAAAAATCAGGCAGTGGAGTGAGCGGATCGATCTGTCGGCCGAGAGCGAAGAAAACAAGAAGAGCCTCGCGGCTTCGGCTTTGGGCATTACGCGGTTAGCGGAAGGCTATGGCTGCACGGTTCTGGCGGGCGAGTGCTGGCGGATGCTCAGGACGGCGTTCGGGGTCTCGTCATGCTTCCTGTGGGGCGCTCTGACGGACGACGGCGTGCCCGTCTCGTGCGAAACGGACGTGCTGGGTGCGATTGGCACAGGCGTGGCGATGGGCGCGGCGCGCAACGATTCCCGCCCATTCTTTGCCGATATCACGATTCGCCACCCCACCAACGACAATGCCGAACTGCTCTGGCACTGCGGGCCGTTCCCCGTATCACTCGCGAAAGATACGCAGCCAAAGCCGAAGGTGATGGGATGCAAGGGCCAGTGGGAAATCAGGGGCGGAGACGTCACGGTGGTTCGCATGGGCTCGCTGAACGGGAAATACACCATGTTCGCCGACGAGGCCAAGGGCACGGACGGGCCAAAGACGAACGGCAACTATCTATGGATCGAGACGGACAACTGGCCCATGTGGGAGCGCAAGTTCGTCACGGGGCCGTACATCCACCATGTGACCGGCATCCACGGGAAGCTTCAAGCCGTCATCCATGAGGCGCTGAAATATATGGGCGACATCGGGCCGGATTGCGCGTGCGGCTGCTCCTGCGACTGCTGCTAACGCAGACACTAATGTGGGGCAAGCCCCACACCCCAAGGCGGCGGGGCGTAAAGGTCATATACCTCGAAAATACGCCCCGCCGGCGCAATACATAGCAATATGTGGCAATACAGCGCAATATGTTCACATTATGAGTACAGGAAGTGCGGATATGGCGGGTGAAAAGCTAAATAGCGCGAAGCAGCCGGACTGCGCGGCCGCAGTTAATGACAATCAAGCCGCCCTACGCGGGGGCGGGGGCGTGGACGGGCCGGGCGCGGCGGCAAGCCAAGCTGTCGCAGAAACGCCAGGCAAGATTGGCGCCTGTGCGCCCGTCGACGCCAAATCCGTCGCGGACATCGTTGGGATTGGCTCGCCCGTCATTGATCTGCTGGTCAACGTGCCGTATATTCCGATAGAAGAAGGCGCAATGCGCGCAAACGAAATTTTCCATCAGGGCGGGGGAAACTGCGCGTCCGCCATCGCCACCGCCGCAAGGCTGGGCGCCAAGGCCGGCATCATCGGCAAAGTCGGCGGCGACGCCACCGGCGACTTCATTATAAAAGATTTCAAATACAACGGCGTCGACACGTCGCGCATCATACGAGGGGCGCCCGATACCTCCAGTACGTATTGCGTCGCAATTTCCGAAACGGACAAGGGGACGCGCAAATTTTTGGCCCGCGCCAGCACCGTCGGCAGGCTGTCGCCGGACGAGATCGCATACGACTACATCAAAACGGCAAAAATTCTGCATATTGAGACCAGCGGCGACGAAGCGTCGCTGGCAGGCGCAAAGTTCGCAAAAGAGCATGGGATAACGGTGACCATAGACGCGGGCTACTATTCCAAACAGTCGGAGACCGTGCTCCCATATGTCGACGTCTTCATCTCGTCGGAGTTCTTTTATAAAGGCATGTTTCCGGACGACAACGGGCCGGACAGCTATCGCAGAAACTTTGAAAAAATCATGGAAATGGGCCCGTCGGTCGTATGGGTCACTCTGGGCGAGAGGGGCTGCGTCGGCCTCGTTGACGGCGAGATGCACGCGATACCAAGTTTTAAAGTCCCGGTCAAGGATACGACGGGGGCGGGCGACGACTTCCACGGCGCATATATCGCCATCATGCTTGAGGGGCTGTCGCACTACGAATGCGCCCGCCACGCAAGCGCCGTATCCGCCATAAAATGCACATTTGTCGGCGGCCGGACGGGGCTGCCGGATCGCGCCATGCTCAAGCGTTTTTTAGACGAGGGCATACTGCCGACAAAAGAGCTGGAAGAGCGGCTTCTTTATTACCGGAGGACGTTTTTAGATTTTTAATGGCTAAAATGGCCGCCAACGGCCAAAAAAAACAAGGCATAAAACAAGACGGCCGACACTTATTGGATAAGCGCCGCGCCTCTTTGTTTAGCCTTATTTATTTTGCATCATTCGCAGACGACGCGCAATCTCGCGCGCTTAAAATGCGCTTACGCGCCCCGAACGCAGCGGCCATGCCGTTTCCATGCACATAAAATGCCGTCTCGGCGCAGCATTGGCAGCGCCTCGATGCCGTCTTGTTATACCTCGAAAGCTTTTACTTCACTGTAGAACTTGTCAGAGTCGCCCGAGTGGACTTCCACTTTGATCGCTTTGCTCAAATCCAGGCTGAAAATGCCCATGATGGACTTTGCGTCTACGACATAGCGCCCTGAGGTCAAATCAACGTCGAAATCATATTTGTTTGACACATTTACGAAGTCTTTGACGTCATTGATTGACTTTAGTAAAATATTGAATGTTTTCATATATCCGTCTCCTTTCATAAAAAATGTTTCGGTGCGGAAAAACCGCATCGTGTTAAGTGTAAACCATGGGGCGATTTTTGTCAAGTAAATCTTAATATGTTATATTTTGTCATTGTATTGCACAATTTTGAGACAATAAACGTATGCGTACTAACATTTAGTAATATAAATTAGGTTATATGAATATAATTAGGCAAATTAATGTTCGTTAATAAAGATAATGGCGGCGAAATGTGATAACAGACAACAATATGACCGTGCTTTTTTTGACTTTGGGCTGCAAGGTCAACCAATACGATTCAGGCTCGCTGCTGAACTTGCTGTGCTCCAGGGGCTTCCTGCCATATGCTGCCGACGACACAGCACGCGGCCCGGATGCAATGATCGTCAATACATGTATTGTATCGTCGGAGAGCGAGCGGAAGTCCCGTCAAGCAATACGTAGAATGCGAGCCCGATACCCTCAGGCACTGCTCGTGGTCGTCGGGTGCTATCCCCAGAGATTTCCAAAACAAGCGGCAAGCATCGACGGCGTTGATATGATCGCGGGCACATCGGGGCACCCGGCGCTGGCCGACGATATTGTCGCGCGGTTAAACGCCAATAAGAGTGGCCTTGGCGGCCGACGAGCCGATGATAAGTTTAATTACAAGCCGGATCGCACCCGAGCCTACATAAAAATCCAGGACGGCTGCGACAGTTTTTGCAGTTACTGCATTGTCCCCTATACGCGTGGGCGAGCCGCGAGCCGCGAACTGCCGTTGATCATGCAGGAGATCGACGCAGTCGTATTAAAAGGCGCCCCGGAGATCGTACTGACGGGGATTCATATATCTTCTTATCGATATGAGTATGAACAAGTTATACCTGCGTGCGGCGGGAAGCCCGAAGTTTCGGCAGCCGGGCTTGGCGATCTAGTCTGCCTCGCCGCCGAGCGCATGAAGTCGGCGGCTGCCAAGCGCAAAGGGCCGCTTGTAAGCGGGGTCGGCGAGAGCGAGCCGGACGTCGCGTACAATACATCCCAAAACCATGAATGCCCGCGTATAAGGCTCAGCTCCATTGAACCTACTATAATCACAAGCGATTTTGTCAAACGCCTGGCAGAAATCCGCGACATATTATGCCCGCATTTCCATTTGCCATTGCAAAGCGGCTGCGCGTCCACCTTGATGCGCATGAACCGCCATTATACACCCGACGATTACTACGCAGCGGTTTCGCTGCTGCGACGCGAATTCCCTGAGGCAGGGATAACAACGGACGTCATAGCCGGGTTCCCTGGCGAGAGCGAATCTGATTTTATGGAGACATATAATTTTTGCCGGCGGACAGCGTTTTCCGGTATGCACATATTCCCATATTCCGTGCGCCCCGGCACGCCAGCGGCGGATTTTACTGATCCTGTACCGCAAGCCGACAGGCGCGAGCGAGTCAGGCGCTTGATCGCTCTCTCAGGCGAACTCTCGATGGCCTTTCATCGCCGCCACATTGGCAAGGCCGTTCCCTTCCTGATAGAGGATGTGACAGGAGGCTTCGCTGAGGGGCTTACGGGTAATTATATAAAAGTCCACGCAAAAATATCATGCGCTGACGCGAGCGCTAGCAGTGGCGCAAGCGGGGGCGCGGGCGGGGACGTAAGCCGGGAACCGGGCAGAGATACAAGCAGGGGCTCGGACGCAGTCGCCAGCGGTTCCCGCGCCGGATCGCCCGCTGCCCCGAAAACTGCGAAGCGCGGCTCGTATGCCTCCGTCCTGGTTACGGACGCGACACCCACGCACATATTGGGTAATTTATTAGAGTAATGAAATGTAGGGTGCGACGCCCCATCAACGTAGTTGATGTTATCATCGTAGTTGATGTTAGCATCGTAGTTGATGTTAGCATCGCAGTTGACGTTTGGCGCACCGCAGCAAGGCACTACGAACATATATTTTTACGTATATTTTTAACTTACTGTTTGCATACCGTTGGCGGATTGCATGCTGGCGCTAAATGTAATAGAATAAAGCCACTATACACAGTTGCGGAAAGGGCAGCACCGGGCGGTACGCGCCATTTTATCATGCGTGCGGTACCTGCGATATACGCGGTCCGGGCGGTGCGTGAAATGTATGGTAAAGAATGAAACAATGATGTTCAAAGTAGACAAAGACAATGCTGAGGAGACGAAACAAATTCTCTCGCTTGTCTTTGCGGCGTTGAATGAAAAGGGATACAACCCGATAAATCAAATAGTCGGGTACATACTGTCCGGCGATCCGACATATATAACAAGCCACAAAGGCGCCAGGAATATGATCCGGGATCTGGAGCGCGATGAGCTTCTTGAGGAAATAGTGAAGTACTATGTCAAGCAATTATAGGTGCGGGACAGGCAGCAACAGTGCAAGGTATGGCCGTTGTTCCATGCACGGCTTCCATATCAGGTGTGGCCCCCGTGATATGTTTGGCTGTCGTGATGGGTATAGCCGCCGATGAGGGCTCTGGGCGTCGACTTCGGCGACAGCCGCACAGGCGTGGCCATGTCCGACCCCATGGGGTGGACGGCCCAGGGGCTTTTGGTAGTGAAAGGCGGAATGGGCAGGGCAGCCGCGCGCATCGCGGAAATAGTGCGCCAACATGGCGTCCGGACCATCGTGGTTGGGTATCCGATCAATATGGACGGCACGCCCGGGCATCGGGCCGAACGCACGGACAGTTTCATAAATGCGCTATACAATGAGATGGGCAAAGGGCCGATCGACATTGACATTGTAAAATGGGACGAACGGCTTACGTCCGTGGAAGCGGCCAGAATATTGAAAACCACTGGCGCCAGGCCAACGTCTCGGGGGATGCGCGAAAAAGGCAGTCTTGACATGATGGCGGCTGCAATTATATTACAGAGCTATCTGGACAGTAAGATAAACGATAATGGCAGCCAACAGGAGGGAGAACCATATGAGCGGCGACAATGACGATATCATCATCTTGATTGATGAAAACGGTAGCGAGGTAGAGGCGGAATATGTTGATACGATTGAGTATCGCGGAAATAGCTATATCGTACTGCTTCCAAAAGAAGATGACACGCATGAACATTCCCACGAGCATACGCATGAACATGTTCACGAACATACTCACGAACATACGGACGACTGCGACTGCGAGACGGAAGTTATTATTCTAAAGGTCGAGCAGGGCACGGGCGGCGAAGACGACACGTTTGTCGCCATCGATGATGAAGACGAACAGGACGCCGTATTTGACATTTTTACACAGCGCATGGAAGCTTCCGAATATGACTTCGATGACGACGGCGACGACGAGTACGAAAGCGACGACGACGAAGAAGACGACGGCGACGGCACAAGCAGTAAAAGCGCCGACATCGATAATGACGGCAGCAACGGCAGCGACGGCAGCTATAGCGACAACGGCGACGATGAAGATGGCAGTGGCGATGGCCTCAACGACGACGATAACGCTGGGGACGGCGACGGCTCCGACATAAGCGCCGACGACAACTCCGGCGCCGAGCCCGGCGGCAAAGCCAAAACTTAACGCGCGCCGCCGGAAATGGGCATGGCGCCAAATTCGGCGGTCAATACGCACAACGCCTGTATACCCAGGCCCCTGCCAAAATCCGTCAGCCCCTCGCCGCTGGTCGCGGTTATGCACACGCTACCCATATCTATGCCGACGATATCCGCAATATGTTGCCTCATCTCCATGATCCTCGGCGAAATCGATGGACGCAAGCATTCGATAGAAAATGATATGTGGGCGATCCTGCCGCCCGCGAGGTGCTTCATCGCTTCTTTAACATAGGCGGCGCTGTCCGTGACGCCATCTTCCTTGCACATCCGATCTGCAACAGCTCCTAATATATTAACGCCCGTGACGCCCGATATCGCATTGCACAAAGCGTGCAATACCACGTCCGCGTCGCTATTGCCGGCCAGCGGCGGAGCGTCGAAAAACTCAACCCCTCCCAGCAGAAGCGCCCGCCCCCCCGCGCCGCCAATGCCGCCCGCACCACTCATACCCTCCGCGCCACAAACGCCGCCCACGCCGCTCTCATCCCCAACGCTGAAAAACCTGTGCGAGTCCTGCCCTATAGCCACTTTTAAATGCATAGTCGCCCACCCCGCGCACATGTAAATTAACAGTCGTAAGTCAATTCCTTTACATTTTATTAAACTTTATGTTAATATAACCACCGCAAAACCGTCAGGAATTGACAAAGATTTACCATTATACTATTATAGCATTATACTACTATACTTTAATTAGGCTCGAAACTACACATTGCTAGATTAGATACCATACAATGAGGTTATATAGTGAATAATCAACGGCGATCCGGCACCAAAAGCAAAGTTTTGCTCTACTCCCAGGATCACGATTTATATTTTCGGCTGGCAGTAAAGCACGCGATGCGCAAAGACTTTTACGGTTCGTTGAAATACATCAATCTGGCGATTGAAAAAGACGAATACAACACCGAATACCTGTTCAATAAGGCATGCCTCCTCGTTGAACTCAAACGGACGCGCGAGTCCATCAAACTGCTCAACTATATTATATGGAACATTGACCCTACATACTCGGAGTGTTATTTTGGCCTCGGTTGCAACTATTTTGAAATAGGGAACTATGAAAAGGCGCTGCATTACTTTGAAAAATACGTCCTGATGGAAGACGACGGCGACTTTTGCGAGGACGCATACGAAATTCTGTTTTATATGAGGCTGCCGGGGGAGGAGATCGATTTTGACCTCGACAGCCAAATAGACATGAGCGAAAAAGCGCAGAAGCGCCACCGGGACTCCTCGATGAAGCTGCACGCAACGGGGAGCATGTATCTGAACCGGGGCAATTATAAGGAGGCCATCCGCCAGTTCGAGCGCTCTATTATGGCCTACCCGGAGATAAAGAGTTCGAGGATCCGCCTGTCCATGGCGTATTATATGACGGGCCAGCTCGCAATGGCGAAATTGCTGGCGAGCAGCGTCCTTAAAATGCAAAAGAACCACCGCATGGCCAAGCTGTGCCTCGCGCTGTACTATTCGACCGAGGGCTTGACGGACATGTCCGAAAGGATACTCAGCGTGTTTGCGCGCATGCGCGGGAAAAAGCAGTACAGCGCGCAGGAGGGCGAGGACCGCAAATTTTACGAGCAGATGCTAAAGGTGGCGCCGGTGGGCGAGGAGCTGAAAACAAAGCTCTTCGGCGTGGCGCAGAAGCTTTATATGCTGGGTTAGTATTCATCTGCTTTATTTTGCTATATTAATCTGAAATAATATTCCGATAAAACACCCTATAAATAGACACATGTGAAAACAGGCGATCCGTGGAGCAAATGGAAGATTATCGCCTGTTTTTTTATTTCAGTTGCCCGCCATTGCTTAATTCTGGCGAATTCCTATGATTTATGTATTTGCGTTCAATTTGACTATTCTATATTATACTGTTAGCACTCAATAAGCATGAGTGCTAACACAGTTCCTGCATCACATGCCGCGCCATATGCCGCGCATGGAGGGGCGGGGGCTCAAATTTTATGAATTGAACTTGATATGGGAGGTACATCGAATGAGGATACAGCCATTAGGGGAAAGGGTTGTAATCAAAATGCTGGAAACCGAAGAAACGACAAAGAGTGGGATAGTTTTGCCTGGCACCGCGAAGGAAAAGCCGCAAATTGCCGAAGTGATTGAGGTTGGCCCGGGCGGAATTGTCGACGGTAAGGAAGTCACAATGGAAGTTGAGATTGGGGACAGGGTCCTTATCAGCAAATATGCGGGCACGGAGTTCAAGCTGGACGGGGAGGAGTACACAATCCTCAGCCAGTCCGATATCCTGGCCATTGTAAAATAAGTCCGTCCGTCAGCAACGCATAAAAGTCACCACAACAAAATCACATTATTCAATTATTTGGGAGGCAAGGAGGCAATTTGAATGGCAAAAGAGATTATTTATAGCGAAGAAGCCAGGCGCGCCCTGGAGAGGGGCGTCAACCACCTCGCTGACACCGTTAAAATCACTCTCGGCCCGAAGGGCAGGAACGTAGTGCTCGACAAGAAATTCGGGTCTCCGGTAGTCACCAACGATGGCGTGACCATCGCGAAGGAAATAGATCTGGAAGACAAGTTCGAGGCCATGGGCGCTGCGCTCGTCAAAGAGGTCGCGACGAAGACGAACGACGTCGCCGGCGACGGCACGACGACCGCCATCCTTCTCGCGCAGGCTATCGTGCGCGAAGGGCTGAAGAATGTCGCCGCAGGCGCGAACCCGATGATACTCAAGCGCGGCATTGAGAAGGCCGTCGAAGTGGCGGTTGAAGGCATCAACGATATCAGCAAAACGGTCAACGGCCGTTCCGACATCTCCCGCGTGGCGGCGGTCTCGTCCAGCGACGAGGAAATCGGCGAGCTCATCGCGGACGCGATGGAAAAGGTCACGAACGACGGCGTCATCACCGTTGAAGAGTCCAAGACCATGACGACCAGCGTGGACATAGTCGAAGGCATGCAGTTCGACCGGGGCTATGTTTCGGCATACATGGCCATCGACACGGACAAGATGGAAGCGGTTCTCGACGAGCCGTACATCCTCATTACCGATAAAAAGCTCAGCAATGTGCAGGACATCCTGCCCATTTTGGAAAAAATCGTGGCACAGGGCAAAAAGCTCGTGCTCATCGCGGAAGACGTGGAAGGCGAGGCGCTGGCCACATTGATCGTTAACAAGCTGCGCGGCACGTTCACATGCGTGGCGGTGAAGGCGCCCGGGTTCGGCGACCGCCGCAAAGCGATGCTCGAAGACATCGCGGTGCTCACGGGCGGCCGCGTCATCAGCGACGAAGTCGGCCTGGATCTAAAAGAAGCGGACCTCTCCCTGCTCGGCAACGCTCGCCAGGTCAAGGTCCAAAAAGAAAACACCATCATCGTGGACGGCGCGGGCCAGCAAGAAGACATAAAGGCGCGCATCAGCTCCATCAAGGCGCAAATCGAAGAGACGACGTCGGACTTCGACCGCGAAAAGCTGCAGGAGCGCCTGGCCAAGCTTTCCGGCGGCGTGGCGGTTATCCAGGTCGGCGCCGCGACGGAAGTCGAGATGAAGGAAAAGAAGATGCGCATCGAGGATGCCCTCGCGGCGACAAAAGCGGCCGTCGAGGAGGGCATCGTCCCCGGTGGCGGCACCGCGTACATCAATGTGCTCGACAAGGTCTCGGCGCTGCTTGAAGACACGGTTGGCGACGAGCGGACGGGCATCGAGGCCGTTCTCAAAGCGATGGAAGAACCCATCAAGCAGATTACGCAGAACGCGGGGCTGGAAGGCTCCGTCATCGTCGACAAAATCAAATCCGCTTCCAAGAACGAGGGGTACGACGTTTTATCCGAAAAAATCGTCGACATGGTCAGCGCCGGCATCGTAGACCCGGCCAAAGTCACGCGCACGGCGCTGCAGAACGCCGCGTCGGTAGCAAGCATGCTGCTCACGACCGAGAGCCTCGTCGCGGAAATACCCGAGAAAGAGCCCCCCATGCCGGGCGGTGGAATGGGCGGCGGCGGAATGGGCGGAATGTACTAACAGTATACAAGTAAACACAAGTTTGAAAAGGGGCGGCCCTCGCGGCTGCCCCTTTATAATGTATTAATACGCAAAAAAGGCCTACTTCCCCACATCGGGGGGTAGGCCTTTTAAATTTTGTGCGTATCCATAATTGGGCTGTGCATAAATCATTCACTTATGCACATAAAACGGATGTTTTATCTGGTATTATATTCCATAATCGTTGAAATCCTTTAACCGCAAGGCTTTAAAGGCATTTTATACATTTAGGGTTTTGCACATACTTTTTTTATTTTGTTGATAAAAACCCTTGACAGACCGTGTTCAAATTGCTCAACCAATAAAATCAAGACGTTCAAGTGTTCGCTTTATTGCTATATAAGTGTATAAGTCCGACGCATTTTTGCCAACTACTGCTAGTTCGCCCATATATGCAATTTTTGATTTTTTTATGCACTTACTGGCTTCCGCGCCTGTAATATGTCATGTCAATGTAGCGTTTTCGCGCCAGCCCTATGGCGTTCCCTTCTTCTTCGGTGAGCACATAATCGGAGACGCCGAATTTCACTGGCTTTGCGTACGTGGTGGAGGAATCGCGCCCAAAAATACCGGAGATTACGACACCGTTGTCTTCGTGATCGAGAAGCGCCAGCGAGAAGCTTTGATCGCTCCCCACGTTGTGGAACGCGTTGTATCTGACGACAGCGACTTTTTGTATGCAATAGCCGAGCGTGGAATACAGTTGGGCAATATCCTTTTCCGTCTCCCTGTTGTCCCGCTCTATGCCCCGAATCAATGATGCCAAATCATGCAGCAAATCACGCGACTCGTCGTCGCCGAGATAGTCGAGCAGCGCGCCGTAATCGTTCCTCACATGATTGAGATCGGCCCGCGTGGAAACGGTTAGGACCAGCGTACCAATCAATAGCGAAAACATAATCCCCATGACAAGCAACGGCGCTTCGCCATATGCTAGCAGCGCATCCATCTAACATTCTCCCCCGTATTTAAATGCGGCCCGTCAAAACATGCCGCCAATTCCAAACTGTTCCAGAAGCCTTTGTAACTCTTCGTCGCCGTAATATTCGATGACGATTTTACCGGCTTTGCCACGGGCTCCGGAGAGCGACACGCGCGTGTTGAAGCGGGTGCGCAGTTCGTCCTCAATCCTTTTCAAAGCAACCTCGCGCTCACCGCTATCGCTTCCGCCGCTACCTACGCCACCGCCGCCATTGGCGCCCCTTTTATCGCTTTCGGGCGGTTCGTCGGCGGCTGCTGCTTCCCTGCCCGCGAGAACCTCCGACTGGCGTACATTAAGGTCTCGTTCAACGATATTGTCGGCGACGGTGTCCCTGCGCTCCTCGGATTCTATCGATAATAGCGCCCTGGCGTGCCCAGGCGTGATTGCGCCTTTTGACAGCAGTTCTTTTATATGGCTGGAAAGCTTTAACAGCCGGATCGCATTGGCGACCGCCGGCCTGCTCTTTCCGACGGTCCGTGCGATTTTTTCCTGGGTATAGCCATATTCGGTGATGAGCCGCTCATAGCCGTTTGCTTCCTCGACCGGATTCAAGTCCTGGCGCTGAAGATTTTCGATAAGCGCCACTTCCACGCCCCGCTCCTTAGAATATTTCCTCACTATCGCCGGGATGGTCGCAAGCCCCGCGAGCCGCGCGGCGCGCCAGCGCCTCTCGCCTGCGATGATTTTGTAGTACGCGCCCTCGTCCGATACTATTATAGGCTGTACAACGCCGACAGACGCTATAGACTCGGCAAGTTGCCGCAAGGCATCGCCGTCAAAATTGCTCCTTGGTTGTTCGGGATTGGGCTCTATTTTCCCGACGTCCAGTTCCACAACCGCAGACTCGTCGCCCTGTGGCGGCGACGGCAACAATGCGTTCAAGCCCTTCCCAAGTGCCTTTTTCACAAAAAATGCCATTCATAAGCTGAGCACAAACAGAACATCAAAGATGAATGGCGTCGCGCCACAGCCCTGCCCTTTCTTATTATATTCACTCAAACCGCTATAGATAGAAATCTTCAAGCAAATTGTTAAGCATCTACATTCAAACATTAACCTATAGGCATTTGCTTATTGGCATAAGCATTCAACCATCAGTTTCGCCCATCTATGCGTTCCAGTACCTCCACCGCTAAATCCATATACGCGCCGGCGCCCTTGCTCTGCCCGTCGTACAGTATAATTGGGAGGCCGTGGCTCGGCGCTTCGCCCAGCTTGACATTTCTGGGAATAAACGCAGGGTAGACCATCCCCCTAAAATGCTTCTTTATCTCGTCCACTACCTGCACGGACAGGTTCGTTCTGGCGTCAAACATCGTGAGGACGACCCCTTCTATTTCCAGCGCCGGGTTAAAATTTTTCTGAACAAGGTTCACCGTGCGCACCAGTTGGCCGACGCCCTCCAGGGCGTAATATTCGCACTGGATCGGCATAATCACCGAGTCCGCAGCCGTCAGCGCGTTCAGCGTGAGAAGGCTAAGCGAAGGCGGGCAGTCGATGAAAATGAGGTCATATGCCGCGCTGCACCCCGCGAGCGCGTCTTTTAGCACCCGCTCCCGCCCGGGGAACGTCACCATTTCGATTTCAGCCCCCGCCAACTGTATATTCGCCGGACACAGCGTAAGCGTCTTTATCATGGTCTTGGACAATACGGCATCCATACCATCTCCGTTGATCAGCACATCGTATATTGATCTTTTCAGCGCGTCCTTGTTTATCCCGAAGCCGCTCGTCGTATTGCCCTGTGGATCTATATCTATCAGCAGCACCTTTTTTCCGCCATGCGCGATGCAGGCGCTCAGGTTCACCGCTGTCGTCGTTTTCCCTACCCCGCCTTTCTGGTTAGCTATTGCGATAATTCTAGACATTCGTCCTCCGGGCATACGCCCTGGAAATTATAGGGCGACCGTTCCGCATATATCCATTATATCTTGTTTTTAATTGTTTCGTATATATTATCTGCCGTCCGGAGGGCGCTTTCGAGCGTTTTTGCCCCTTTATTGCGGTATTCCTCCACAAAGCTTTCATCTTTTATGCTACCGAGATTGATGAGCATGTTCAGCCACGCGCCTTGCGCGGAGGCCTTCAGGCAGGCGGCGGCGACGCCTATGTCGCTCGCGACGTTCCGGTTCGTCTTGCCTATCGCTTGCTCCGTAAGCTCCAGCGCCTGTGCGCACAGTTCCAGCACTTTATGCGGCGTGATGGTGCAGGCCTTCAGCGCCTCCTGCAGGGCCTGGGTCCGGGATGTTTTTTCCGCTTCGGTCGCTTTTGGCATTATATAAGCGGCACTCATTGTGTTGAAAACCGATACGTCCTCATCCACGAGAACCAGAAATTTTTCCTGCGCCGCGCGCGCCTGTTCCAACAGCCGCGCGTTGAAGTCGGCGTGCTGCGCGTATTTCGCCCGGCCTTCGGTGAGCGAACCCACCATCCCCATAAGCGACGCGCCGATAGCGCCTGCAAGCGCTGCTGCGGAACCTCCCCCGGGCGCCGGCGCGTCAGACGCGAGAATTTGCATATAATGCCTGATTGTACCTTCTGTAAGCGATGCCATTGCGTAATGTGTCCCCTTTATATAAATATAAGCTGCATCAAAGTTCCAATATGCGGCTTTCCAGCACCTGCCTGTCGCGGTCGAAATCGCCCAATTTAAGAAAATGCTTCGCGCAATCGATCAACGCGTCCGCCGGCGCCAAACCGATGATCTCGCTACCCGTCACGGGAACGCCGAGGCGTGCGGCATGCTCGCATATAGCCTCATAAACCGTGTGGAGCGGCGTCGAATCACAGTCGACCATGTTCATCGAAACCTGCGTGGCGCCCCTGCTCTCCAGCTTAACACCTATCGCCTTACAGTGCGCGAACCCCCCGCTCGACCCCCTGATGGCCTTTGCTATGCTTTTAGCGGCGCGAACGTCGGGCGTGCCAAGATTTACATTGAACGCGACCAGGGGCTTGCGTGCGCCCACCGCCGTCACCCCTGCCGTCGGATGTATCGCCCGCCCGCCAAAGTCCGGCGCCCATTCTTCTTGCAACAGCTTGTGCGGCATCCCCTCAAATCCGCCCCTGCGGACAGACGCCAAATCTCTGCGCTCCTCACGCGTACACGACTCCCCGTAAAGGAAGCACGGGATACCCAGCTCGTTGGCTATCAGCCCCGCCACGCGCCTCGATACTTCGACACATTCGTCCATGGTGCTGCCCCGGATCGGTATAAACGGAATTACGTCTGCCGCCCCCATCCGGGGGTGCGCGCCGGAGTGTCTTGTCATATCGATGTTGTCGCGCGCCACACGGCACAAACGGAACGCCGCTTCGGAGACGCCATCCGGGCTGCCGAGCAGCGTAAATACGCTGCGATTATGGTCGGGGTCGGACGAATAGTCCAGCAATGCGACACCGGAAATGCCCTCCGCTGCGCGTCTCAGGGCGGCAATGACGCCCATGTCGCGCCCCTCGCTGAAATTGGGCACGCACTCGATAAGTTTTTCCATAAAGATTATTATATAATGTATACACGACTGTGTCATCAGTCCCTCATGGAATCATGCCTGCTGGCGAAAGGGGAATGTTTTTTATGGACCTCAATTATTGCGGTATAAAAGATCGGAACGCGTGGGCGGCTGTCGGTATACGGCTGCCGTCTTACGACCCTGCAGCGGTGGCGGAGAGGACGATGCAAAGTCCCGTGTGGCTCCATTTTTCAGCCGGCAATATTTTCCGTGCGTATATCGCAGCGCTGCAGGACAGGCTTTTAAACGAAGGCCATGCAGAATGTGGTATCATCGCCGTCGAAGCGTACGACCCGGAAATACTGGATAAAGTATATAAGCCTCACGACAATTTGTGCCTGGTGGTAACGTTAAAGCCGGAAACTGGCGGCGACACGGTGGTTGACGGCGGTGCGACGGTTGGGAGTGGGATGCTGGCTGGCGGCGGCGCGGCGGTTGGGAGTGGGATGCCGGCTGGCAGCGGAGCGGTGACGAGTAAATACACTTCGGCGATTAATGGTGTGGTCATAGGCTCGATTGCACAAGCTTACAACGCTATTGAAAATGATGGGTATGAAGCGGTGCGGCGGGCATTTGTCAACCCTGGGTTGCAAGTTGTCAGCTACACAATCACTGAAAAGGCCTATTTGCTGCGTGGGCCGGGCGGCGAGTATTTGCGGGATGTGGGCGCCGATATGGACGGTGGGCCGGACCGGCCTAAGAATATAATGGCGCTGACCGCCACGATGCTGCACGAACGGTATAAAGCGGGGGCTTGGCCCATATCGCTTGTGAGCATGGACAATTGCAGCAGGAACGGCGAGCGGCTTCGCTCGTCCGTATTGGAAATCGCGAGTTCATGGGCGGAACGGGGCCTGTGTGCGGAAGGGTTTGCCGATTGGCTTGGCGACGAGTCCCGCGTCGCGTTTCCGTGGAGCATGATCGACAAAATAACGCCATGGCCGTCGGAAACGATAGCCAATCGCCTTACGGCGGCGGGCATCCCCTTCATGGCGCCTGTGAAGACAAAAAAAGGCACGGTCGTCGCGCCTTTCGTCAATACAGAACCTGCGCAGTATCTGGTGATCGAGGACAATTTTCCGAATGGGCGGCCTCCACTGGAAAAAGCAGGCGTCACCTTTGCTGACAGAGACACCGTCAACCGCGCGGAGTGGATGAAAGTAGCGACATGCCTGAACCCGCTACATACGACGCTGGCGATCTTCGGTTTTCTACTGGATTACGATAGCATTGCGGACGAAATGAAAGATGCGGCCCTGTTGGCGCTGGTGCGCCGCATTGCCTATGATGAGGGGCTGCCCGCCGTCGCCGACCCCGGCGTGATCGACCCCAGGGCTTTTTTGGACGAGGCCGTCAATGAGCGCCTGCCAAATCCCATGATACCCGACGCGCCGCCCAGGATAGCGGCCGACACCAGCCAAAAAATCGCCATCCGCTTCGGAGGAACCATCCGTTATTATATGGGCTTGGACAACGCAAGCAAAAACATTGCAGGGACGAGGACGGAGACAGAGACGGAGGCGGAAGCGGAGGCGGAGGCGGATGTGGAGGCGGACGAGACGCAAGGCTGGAAGCCTTCGTACCCAGGGGCGGGAGCGGGAGCGGGGACGGGCGGGACGCCTGCGATTATTACGTCCCCTGCGGATTTAGTCGGTGTTCCGTTGACTTTAGCCGGATGGCTGCGTTATTTATTGGCTTTTGACGATGCACTCAATCCATATACACCAAGCCCGGATCCCATGCTAGGCACAATGCAAAATAAACTATCGGAAATCATAGTTCTCGAGCAGACAGTATTGGACAGTGCGTACGCGGATAAAATAAAAGATATTCTGGCGCCCATTCTGGCAGATGCATCATTGTTCGGCGCGGACCTGCACGCAGCAGGGCTTGCCGACAAGGTGACGGCTATGTTCATAAGCATGTTGGAAGGCAAGGGGGCTGTGCGCCGCACATTGGAAAAATACTTATAAAATAATATACATATATCTATTTACGTGGGTTTACTGCCAACGCCTGCGCTACGGCGTTATTTTCAGCCTTCATGATTTCTATGCATATGCCCTCAGGGAGCCTCACCCAATTGCGGCCCTGGGCCATTTCCGTCACGCCGCGCTCATACGCCGCGTCTACCGCCTTGTCTAAATCCTCGACCATAATGCCCAAATGGTTGAAACCACCGGCGTCCCCGTCGAACTCAGGCTTGACGGTCAACTGCATGCCGCCGTCCAGCCATACCTGTGCGATTTTGTCTCCATCCATGCTCTTTGAGCGGATGCCCATGCCAAAAACCTCAGCAAAAAACGCGATATGCCAGTCCATGTCCTTTACATAGATCGCAGAGTGTTCCAAATATCCTTTCGAACCTGTCGCCATTTCCATTACTCCTTTCAATTTATACATCAAAGTTAGGTCGTGCGTCGTGCATTTAGGGGCGGTGGGGACGCGGCGGGGGCTTGCCCCCGCCACTCGCTTTTTCCTATTCTTTTACCATATATGGCCTGATGGTCTTTAACAGGTCGTCGTATCCATCCAGGAATGTGGACAGGGTATGCACGAATGCGCCGTAATGCTCGAACTCTTCCGGCGCCTGCCCGTCCGGCTCATATGCTTTGACGAACTCTGGCAACGTCAATAACTGATCCAGCAGCACAGGGGGCACCGGCTTGTCTATGCGGGACACGACTTCCACATTGCTCGCGTTCAGCTTCTCCTGCCAGTCCTGCGTAATCGTCATCGCGCAGTCCCCGCCGATGAACTCGGACCAGTGGTAATGGTTCCGGAACGCAGCGGCGAGCAGCCGCAAGCGGTAGCCTTTTTCTTTATATATTTTATACGCCCTTTTGAAGATCGCTACGCCCACATATTCCAGGCAGTCCGGATCGACAATCACGCCGGTCCTGGCCACCCATGCCTTCAACCAATCGTCCGCCCGCCCGACCATCAACGTGCACACGGGCGCCATTGTATCGATGGGCAGCCCCTCCGCCTCGCGCCGCGCAAACCCGCGCTCCACCGCTTCAGCAACGGCGATGGCCTGCGGTACGGTGAACGAGACAGTGGCGTTAATTGAAATGCCGGCGTATGTCGCCTCTTCAAATGCTTTTATACCAGCGGCGGACGCCGGCATTTTCACCTGCATGTTCGGCGCCAGCGTGTTAAAGTGCTTGGCCTGTGTGACCATCGCTTCTGTGTTACGGTAATGCCGCGCATTCGTTTGGATGGATATGCGCCCCTTCTTGCCTTTATATTTGTCGTATATTGATTTTAGCATGCCCGCGCCCCGGGCGCCCATTTCCTCTATGAGCTTCCAAGCGACGTCTTCTTCCGAGCCACTGGGTTTTTCACCAATGATTTCGTATACGCGATCCTTCCACAAGTCTGTTTCGCGTTTGAACACGCTGCCAACTATGATAGGGTTGGTCGTGGCGCCGACTGCGCCGCGCGCTATCGCGTATTCCAAGTCGCTCTTTGCGCACGAATCATTCCAATAATCCGTGTTCGGGAATTTTTGCGTGGTTTCCAGGAGTTTGTCCATGTCCGCGCCTCCTCACTACAGCTAGTATTATGTGTCCCATTCTATTTTTATAATGCGCCATTGTCAAGCTTTACGGCGGTTTTGAGGGCGTGCGAGAAAACCTGCGGGAAAACGCGGGCGAACACTGTTCGCCCCTACACAGGGCGCGGTGGGGGCGGGCGAACACTGTTCGCCCCTACACGGGGGGCAGTTTAGCGATTCTTAAGAAAAAGCCGCCGCTGAATTTGCCAGCGGCGGCCCTTCTACTTCACGCTATTTCGTTATTACAGTTCACTACATTTCACTGAATTACATGTTACCTCATGCGCTCGGTCCAGATTTCGTACTCGTTCGGCTTGCGCTCGTACCTGTGGCCTATGGACGCTTCGATGACGTCTGCGTATGCCCAGTGCCTCTCCGTGATGTCGGTATAGCTCGGCGCCCAACTGGGGATTTCGGCTACCTCGATCTTACGGTTCAGCATGCGGTTCACCACTGATATCACCTCGGCGCGGGTTATGTAGTCCTCCGGCCTGAACATGCCGTCCAGGTAGCCGGCTACCCATCCCTTAGTGGCCGCGCTATTGATATAGCCTTTGGCCCAGTGGTCGTCCACATCCGGGAACACGTTGTAGTCCACTTCCTCTAGATTGTCGAACCCGGAGATCATCGTTGCGAACTCCGCCCTGGTTATCGGGTTGTCCGGCCTGAATGTGCCGTCCAGATAACCCCTTACGATGTCAATGCTTGCCAGATATGAAACCGAAGCTGTGTACCACTCGTCATTCCCGACATCCGGGAACGGGCTTTGCTGCCTGCGTGAAACCCTGCTCGCCTCGAGTAGCCTGTAGATAATCTCCGCTGTCTCCGCGCGCGTTATCGGATTGTCCGGCCTCACATCGCCTTCAGGGTAGCCCCTGATATATTGTATGTGATCCGCTATAAACCCAACCAGTGGCGCTTCCTCATCTTCAATTATCTCTCCTCTCGGCTGCTCGGGGAACCCGCTTCTGCCGGAACCCTGCGAACCTGACCCCGGAGGCGTCGGCGGGGGCACTGGCCTACGCTGTACGTACACTTCCACGCGCTCGCTCGGGCCCTTGCCGCTCTCATACTGCACTACGCCGATCCTATCCCCGCCGCCAAGATTCATCCCAGGCGGTACGTCCATATTCCAATTGCCGTCATCGTCGACGATGGTCGAGCTTTCCGATCCGTCGGGCCAGGTCACAATGATCTTCCCGCCCGGTTTGCCCTTACCAGAGATGTTCCTGTCGCCTTCTGTTATCGGGTTCACTTCCGGCTTGTCGCTGGGTACCTTGTGTCCTATAACCGTCCTTTGCGCCCAATCGCTCGGCTGCTTGTCCGGCGTGCTCTGGAGCGCGAACACTTCGTCGCCTACCTTCAATTGCATGCCGTCCGGTACGTTCACGGACCATTTCCCGTCGTTGCCCACTACCGTATGCACTACCTTGCCATTCGGGAAGCGTACTACGACTTCGGAGCCCGGTGTGCCTTCGCCGGAGACTTTCGTGTCGCCTTCAAAGATTTCGTTGATATTCGGCGTGTCGCTCTTGCCGTCGCCGGGCTTGTCGCCGCCGCCCACGGTCACGTGGTGCGGTATGCTCGGATCCTTGCCAGGCTCGGTCTGGACTACCGTCACTATATCGTTTTCTTTCAGTTCCACACCGTCCGGAACTTTTACTTTCCATTCACCGTCAGGCTCCACTTTCGTGACCGTCGTCGAACCGTCGGGCCATGTCACGACTATTTCTGCGTCGGGTATGCCTTTACCGGAGACTTCTTTGTCGCCCTCGTTGATGGGGTTGACATTCGGCGTGTCGCTCTGGTTCGGCGGCGTTATCCGGCTGATGACCGTGCGCTGCGCCCAATCGCTCGGCGTTTTGCCAGGCGTCGTTTGCATCGCGTTCACCTTGTCGCCCAATGCCAGGGGTACCGGCGCATTCACCGACCACCTGCCGTCCGGGCCGACTATCGTCTTCACTGTGGCGCCGTTCTTGAAGCGTACGGTGACTTCGGAGCCGGGCGTCCCGGAGCCTGTGACCACCGTATCGCCGACGAAGATGTCGTCGATGTCCGGCGTGTCGCTCTTGCGGTCGTTGCCGGGGCCGGTCTTGGTGTCGCCGTTGACCGTCTCGTGCGCCGGCAGGCTTTCCAGTTTGTTGACTTCTTTCTGCGTGGCCGTCACTATGTCGCCTTCAACAAGCGTCACGTTCGACGGTACCCTGACTACCCATCTGCCGCGCGAGTCTACGACGGCTGTCGTCTTAGCGCCATTTTTCCATTCCACCGTGACCACTGCGCCACGTACGCCTTCACCTGTGACAACCCTGTCGGTATCCATTATCGGGTTGATGTTAGGCGTGTCGCTGCGGATGACGTCCGGATCCAGCGGGCCGCCCCTACTGATTACAGCGCGTTGCGCCCAATCGCTCGGATCCTTGCCTTCTGTATACTGCTGTGCGAATACGAGGTCGCCCTCGTTCATGCTAATTCCTGTAGGTACATTGACAGACCACGTGGAATCCTGGCCGACTATGACATTGACTGTTTCGCCGTTCCTGAACTTCACAGCTACCTCGGAACCCGGCGTACCGCGCCCCGTGACCCTCGTTGCGCCGACGTAGATTACGTCGATGTCCGGCGTGTCGCTCTTGCCGTCGTTACCGGGGCCCGTCGTCTTGTCGCCGTTGACCGTCTCGTGCGCCGGCAGGCTATCGGGCTTGCCGGGCTCTTTCTGTACCGCCGTGATGATGTCGCCTTCTTCAAGCGTCACATCCGGTGGCACCGATACCGCCCAGTTGCCGTCGGGGCCTACCTTGGTTTCTGTCGTGCTGCCATCGGGCCATGTTACTACGATATCCGCGCCCGGTACGCCCTTCCCGGTGACTGACTTATCCGTCTCCTTGATAGGATCGATGTTCGGCGTGTCGCTGAGGACCACGCGCGGCGCGCCTAGTACTGTGCGCTGCGCCTCGTCGCTCGGGCCCTTGTCGCCTGTTATCTGCACCGCGAGCACGATGTCGCCTTCCTCGAGGTTCACGGAGGCCGGCACATTTACTGACCATAGCCTATTGGCTTGGACTGTCGTGCGCACCACTGCGTTGTTCTCGAACCTTACTATTATCTCCGAACCTGGTACGCCGTTACCGTTGACTACGCGGTCGCCTTCGACGATGTCGTCGATGTTAGGCGTGTCGCTCTTGCCGTCGCCGGGCTTCTCGCCACCGCCGACCGTCACGTGCGCGGGCTCGCTGGGTAGCTTGCCGCCGCCTTCGTTCTGGACGGCTGTGATAACGTCATTCTCTTCCAATTTGACGCCAGGCGGGACCGGCGCGGTCCAGTTGCCATTCGGGTCGACGTCCACGACCGTGGTCGAGCCGTCGGGCCATGTCACTTCTACAGTCGCCCCCGGTACGCCTTCACCGGTGACTGCTTTATCGCCTTCATTGACCGGGTTGATGTTCGGCGTGTCGCTGATGATCGGCAGCGGCGTGCGCGCCCTGACTGTCTGGCTGGCCCATTCGCTCGGGTCGTAGTCCAGCGTCCTCTGCATGGCCTCGACCACGTCGCCCACTGCCAGCGTCAGCCCTGCCGGCACGTTCACCGACCACCTGTCGTTTGTGCCCACTGTGGTACTGACTGTCCTGCCGTCCGGGAACCGGACGATTATTTCGGAACCCGCCACACCCCAGCCGGACACTGTGTCGTCATTCTCATAAATTATGTCTATGTCCGGCGTGTCGCTCTCGTCGTCTTTCGGTTTCGCTCCGGTAACTGTCTCGTGCGCCGGCCAGCTCGGGTCTTTGCCGGGCTCTATCTGCACGGCGGTCACAACGTCACCGGGCTCCAGGCCGCTATTAGGTACCGTCACGATCCAGTTGCCCCGGTTGTTTACCGTGGTGGCTGTCGTCGTGTTGTCCGGCCATAGTACTTCGATTCTCGCGCCGGGCACGCCTTCGCCCGTCACGCTTGTGTCGTCCTTGTCTATCGGGTTGATGTTCGGCGTATCGCTGCGATCCCTGGCCGGCCTGTCTACGACCGTACGCTGCGCCCACTCGCTCGGCTCGTTCGTACCTGTCGTCTGCTGGGCATATACTATATCCCCGGCCTCCAGGTCGACGCTCGCCGGCACTGCTGCCTGCCAGACGCCGTTCGCGTTTACCGTCACATCCACGACTTCGTTGTTCGGGAACTTCACTTGTATACGCGAACCGGCTGCGCCGCGCCCCGTAACCGTCCTGTCGCCCGCGAATATTTCATTGATGTCGGGCGTATCGCTCTTGCCGCTCGGTACGCCACCCACAACCTCGGTGGCCGGCTCGCTCGGCAGTTTGCCCGTCTCGTTCTGTACTGCTATTACGACGTCGCCTGCGACCAGTGTTACGCTGGTCGGCACGGTCGCGGTCCAGTTGCCGCTAGCCCTGACGGTGACTGTCGTGCTGCCGCCGTTATTGGGCCATGTCACTACGATGGATGCTCCCGGTACGCCTTGGCCGGTTACCAAACTGTCGCCGGCGGTTATCGGGTCGATGTTCGGCGTATCGCTGACCAGTTGCGTCGGCCTCTCCCTTACGGTGCGCTGCGCCCATTCGCTGGGTTCGTTGTCGTCCGTTATCTGCTGGGCGAAAATTTCATCGCCCGCTACCAAATCAACATCGTCCGGTAATTCTAACGTCCAGCGCCCGTCAGGGCCGACCGTCGTTTCTCTTATCCTGCCGTCCGGCAGCCGTACCCGTATTCTGGATCCCGGTGTGCCGTTGCCGGTGATAACCGTGTCGCCTTCATATATTTCATCGATGTCCGGCGTGTCGCTGTATTCAACCGGCTCGCCGCCCACTGTCTCGGTGGCGGGCAGGCTGCGTAGCTTGCCTGTCTCCGTCTGGTACGCCGTCACGACGTCGCCTGCGACCAAATCCACAGACGCCGGTACCGTGACGCTCCAGTTGCCGCTGGCGCCCACTGTTGTCGTTGTCGAGCCTTGGCCGTCCGGCCATACCACTTCTATTTCCGCTTCAGGCACGCCTTCGCCCGTTACGACCGCCGCGCCCTCTTTAATCGGGTTGATGTTCGGCGTGTCGCTGAGTAACTCCGTCGGCCTGTCTATTACCGTAGTCTGGACCCAGTCGCTGGGCGCCAGCGTCCCGGTAATTTGCTGCGCGAATACTACATCATCCTTCACCAGATCCAGCGCCGCCGGTACATTAACCGACCACAACGAGTTGGCGCCCACTGTCGCGTATACCTGATCGCTCCAGTTCGGGAGCTTGACCGCTATCAGCGATCCGGGCGTCCCGCGCCCAGTGATTACAGTATCGCCTTCGTATATAACGTCGATGTCGGGCGTATCGCTTTGACCCACCGGCTCTCCGCCGACTGTCTCGGTGGCGGGTAGGCTCGGCAGTTTGCCGTCTTCCGTCTGCACTGCGGATACCACGTCGCCTTCGACCAAGTCTATGGCCGCCGGCACCACCGCTGTCCAGTTACCCTGCGCGTTGACCGTTACGTCGGTCGTTAGCGCGCCGGCGCCCGGCCACTCAACTGTTATCGTTGCTCCAGGAACGCCCTGGCCTGAGACGACACTGTCGCCTTCCATAATCGGGTCGATGTTCGGCGTATCGCTGCGGAGCTGCGTCGGCTCGTCTATGACCGTACGCTGCGCCCATTCGCTCGGGCGCTTGCCCGGCGTCACCTGCATCGCGAAGACTTCGTCGCCCGCCACCAGGATAATCCCGGCCGGTACATCCGCCGTCCACAAATCGTTCGCTCCGACTGTGACCCTGACCGTGCTGTTGTCGGGGAAGCGCACCACTATGGTGGACCCCTCGACGCCCACGCCGCTTATCGTGTCGTCGCCTGCGTAAATTACAAATATGTCCGGCGTGTCGCTTCTGCCATTGCCAGGCCTGCCGCCGCCGCCTACCGTTTCTTGCGCCGGTACGCTTGGGAGCTTGCCGGGTTCTGTCTGGACTGCCGTGACGACATTATCGAGTACCAATGTCACCGTCGCCGGGACCTGCGCCGTCCAGTTGCCGTTCACGTCGACTGTAACAGTCGTCTGCGTCGTGCCGTCGGGCCATGTCACTACTATGTCAGCGCCGGGTATGCCTTCGCCCGTCACTATCCGCGCGCCCGCCCTGATTCTATTGATTATAGGCGTGTCGCTGACCAACTGTGTATCGCCGATGACCGTGCGCTGCGCCCAGTCGCTCGGGTCTTTGTCGCCCGTCACCTGCTGTGCGTACACGACGTCGTCTTCGACCAGGTTGATGATTGGCGGCACGTTGACCGACCAGTTGTCGTCGCTGTCCACTGTAGCTTCTATTAGGTTGATGACGCCGGGGAACCTGACGAATATCGTAGATCCCGCCGTGCCGCGCCCTTTCACTGTCCTGTCGCCTTCGCGTATTACGTCGATGTCAGGCGTGTCGCTCTTGTGCGTCCCAATGTCGCCGCCGCCCACTGTCTCTTGCGCCGGTACACTCGGAAGCTTGCCATACTCTGTCTGGACAGCCGACACTACGTCGCCTTCCACCAGATCCACTGTTGCCGGTACGTCGACGGCCCAGTTGCCGCCTGCGTCTACATCCGTGTCGCGCTCGACGCCGCCCGGGAATGTCACTGTGATTGTCGAACCCGGTACGCCTTGGCCTGTGATGAAGCTGTCGCCTTCCGTAATCGGGTCTATGTTCGGCGTGTCGCTGATTTCCTGCGCGGATATGTCGATAACCGTACGCTGCGCCCAATCGCTCGGGTCTTTGTCGCCCGTCTTCTGCAGGGCGAATACTTCATCGCCCACGACCAGATTGAGGCCTGCAGGCACGTTCACGGACCATCTGTCGCCAGGGCCGACTGTCGTGTCTACGAACCTGTTGCCGGGGAACCTTACTAATAGATAGGAACCCGCCGTGCCTGTGCCTGTCACAATGTCGGCGCCCGCGTAAATCACGTCGATGTCCGGCGTGTCGCTCTTGCCGTCGCCGGGCAGGTCGCCGCCGCCCACTGTCTCGTGCGCCGGGACGCTCGGCAGTTTGTCCGTCTCGGTCTGTACTGCGGTCACTACATCGTTGACTACCATGTCGATGTCATCCGGCACCGTCGCCGTCCAGAACCCATACGGGTCGACCGTCACATTGGTAACTGTCGTGCCGTCGGGCCATGTCACTTCGATATCGGCGCCCGGCACGCCCTCGCCCCTGACATATCTGTCGCCAGGCCTAATGGGGTTGATGTTCGGCGTGTCGCTGATTTGCATCGTATCGTCTATAACTGTGCTCTGCGCCCAGTCGCTCGGGTCTTTGGGATCCGTCGTCTGCCGCGCCATTACTATATCGCCCTCGACCAGCGTCACCGCTGACGGCACGTCCGCGCTCCAGGTGTCGTCCGGTTGTACCGTGACGATGACCGGCGCCGCTACGCCCTCAAACGCTACTTCTATTGTCGAGCCCGCCGTACCGCGACCTGTTACTACTTGATCGCCTGCGCGTATGACGTCGATGTCCGGCGTGTCGCTCTTGCCGTTGCCGGGTTGGTCGCCGCCGCCTACTGTTTCCTGGGCGGGCAAGCTCGGCATCTTATTTGTTTCTGTCTGTATAGCTGTTACAACGTCGTCCACTTCGAGGTCGAGGCCCGCCGGTACCGATATGGCCCAGTTGCCGCCCGCGTCCACGGTGGTGAATGTCTCGCTGTCGTCAGGCCATGTCACGTCGATGCGCGATCCGGGCACGCCCTGGCCTGTAACTATCCTGTCGCCCTCTTCTATCGGGTCGATGTTCGGCGTGTCGCTGCGCTCGTAGTCCGTCCACAGCGCGTATACTGTCGTGTTGTCGACCAGCCGCGCTATTGTTGTCAACCTGGTCGCCGCGTTGTTTGCCACACTCGACCATCCGTCGAACCCTGCGCCCGCTTTCACAAGCCCTTGCGGCGCGTAGTCGGCCAGCGTGACGTTGCTGTGTTTCAATATCTGTACGGTTTCATTCGTGTTGGCCGCGTCGCCGTTGCCGTCGAATGTCAAGTTGATGTATATCGGCCCGTCGCTCCAGAAGGCGTATACGTTTACGTCGGCTTCGCCGAAGTAGATGTACTGCCCGAACAGCGTGCTCTCGTCATTGGCCACCAGCGTCCAGCCGAGCTGGTCATAGCCCAGCCTGATGTACGCCGCGTCGCCTGTAGGCTCAAGGTCCGCTATCTCGTATGTGGAGTTGATCGGCACCTGTCTTGTGTATGTGTTGCCACCAGCCGTGTTGACGCCCCCGTTGCCGTGGAACGTTACGGTGATCGGCTGGCCTTCCGCCCATATGGCGTATACTGTCACAATGGCTTCAGCTATATCTACCGTAGTTACTGCCTGGCCGTTCGGCGTCAGTGACCAGCCGGCCAAGTAGTGGCCTTCCAGTATGAACGCGTCCGCGCCTGTGGGCTGGATGAGCGCCAAGGTCTGCGTAGAGTTGATCGGCACAGTTACGGTATATGTATCGTTACCAGCCGCATTTTCTCCACCGTTACCGTTGAATACAAACGGCACGTCATCGCCCTCTTCCCAGATGGCATAGACAGTGACATCTGCTTCTAATATATCTACTGTCGTAACCGGCGAGCCGTTCACCGTCAACGACCAGCCAATCAGCCTGTGGCCAGCGTACCTGAAGTCGTTCGGGTATGTGGGCTGCCGCGCCGCCAGGTTTTGCGTGGAGTTGACCGGAACCTCTACAGTAAACACTGTATTGCCAGACCTATCCTCGCCACCGTTCGCGTCGAATATCAACAGTACGTCGTCGACCTCTTCCCAGATGGCATAGACTCTTACATTAACCTCTGCTATATCTACTGTCGTCACTATAGAACCGTTCGCGCTCAGCGACCAACCAACAAGCCTGTGGCCTGCGTTCCTGAATTCGAAGTCGCCTGTCGGCTGCCTGTCTGCCAAGATCTGTGTAGAGTTTTCCGGCACAAATACTTCATACTCCGTATTACCAGCCCTGTCCTCGCCGCCGTTCGCATCGAATATCAAGTGGACAGTGATGTAGTCTATAGACCATATGGCATATACGCGTATATCAGCTTCAAATATATCAACCGTCGTCACTATCGGGCCGTTCGCACTAAGCGACCAGCCGAGCAGCCTGCGGCCCGCATTCCTGAAGTCGTTCGGATATGTCGGCTCCCAGTTCGCCAAGATATGCGTGGAGTTGATCAGTACCTGCACCACATACTCGGTGTTGCCGGCCCTATCCTCGCCTCCATTCGCGTCGAATATCAAGTTCACTTCATCCTCTGACGACCATATTGCATAGACTCTTACATCAGTTAAAAGGATATCAACCGACGTCACTGGCGGTCCGTTCACGCTTAGCGACCAGCCAATCAGCCTGTAGCCTGCATTCCTGAAGTTGTTCGGATTTACCGGCTGCCAGTCCGCTAAGACTTGCGTGGAGTTGATCGGCACCTCAACACTATATTCAGTGTTTCCTTGCCTGTCCTCGCCGCCGTTCGCGTCGAATATAAGGTACACTTCTTCGTACACTGTCGACCATATTGCATAGACTCTAACATCGGATAAAACGATATCAACTGTCGTCACTATCGCGCCGTTCGGGCTCAGCGACCATCCGAGCAGCCTGTACCCGGCGTTCCTGAACTCGTTGTTGTCTATCGGCTGCCGATCCGCCAGGGTCTGCGTGGAGTTGATCAGTACCTGCACCACATACTCGGTGTTGCCTGCCCTGTCAGCGCCGCCGTTAGCGTCAAATATCAAGTTGACGTTTTCGTATATTGACGTCCATATTGCATAGACTTTCACATCATCTAAAACGATATCAACTGTCGTCACTATCGAGCCATTCGGGCTCAGCGACCAGCCGAGCAGCCTGAACCCGGCGTTCCTGAATTCGTCGTTGCCTGTCGGCTGCCAGTCCGCCAGGGTTTGCGTGGAGTTGATCGGCACATCGACACTATATTCTGTGTTTCCTTGCCTGTCCTCGCCACCGTTAGCGTCGAATATCAGGTTTACTTCTTCGTACACTGTCGACCATATTGCATAGACCCTTACATCAACTTCAAGGATGTCCACTGTGGTCACTATTGCGCCGTTCGCCGTCAACGACCACCCTAGCAGTCTGTAACCTGCGTTCCGGAACTCGTCGTTGCCTGTCGGCTCCCATGTCGCCAGGAGTTGCGTGGAGTTGATCGGCACTTCGACACTGTACTCCGTGTTACCGGCCCTGTCCTCGCCACCGTTCGCGTCGAATATCAGGTTGACGGCGTCGCCGTCTATCGTCCAAACGGCGTACACGCGTACATCGATTTCAAAGATATCAACTGACGTCACTATCTGGCCGTTCGGGCTCCGCGACCAGCCGAGCAGCCTGTAGCCCTCGAACCTGAACTCGTCGTTTCCTGTCGGCTGCCAGTCCGCCAATATCTGCGTGGAGTTGATCGGCACCTCGACACTATATTCAGTGTTTCCTTGCCTGTCCATGCCGCCGTTCGCGTCAAAAATCAGGTCCACTTCTTCGTACACTGTCGACCATATTGCATAGACTTTCACATCATCTAAAACGATATCAACCGTCGTCACTATCGCGCCATTCGGGCTCAGCGACCAGCCAAGCAGCCTGTAGCCTTCGTTCCTGAACTCGTCGTTTCCTGTCGGCTGCCAGTCCGCCAATATCTGCGTTGAGTTGATCGGCACCGGCACCACATATTCCGTGTTACCAGCCCTGTCCTCGCCACCGTTCGCGTCATATATCAAGTCTACGTTTTCGATGGTTGTCGACCATATTGCATAGACCTTCACATCGTCTAAAACGATATCAACCGTCGTCACTATCGCGCCGTTCGGGCTAAACGACCAGCCGAGCAGCCTGTACCCGGCGTTCCTGAACTCATCGTTACCAGTCGGCTCCCACGTCGCCAAGGTCTGTGTGGAGTTGATCGGCACCTCGACAATATATTCAGTGTTTCCTTGCCTGTCCACGCCGCCGTTAGCGTCGAATATCAAGTCTACGTATTCGATGGTTGTCGACCATATCGCATAGACCCTTACATCCTCATCATCAATGTCTACTGAGGTCACTATTGCGCCGTTCGCTGTCAGCGACCACCCTAGCAATCTGTAACCTGCGTTCCTGAAATCGTTCGGGTACACCGGCTGCCTCGCCGCTAAGACTTGCGTGGAGTTGATCGGCACATCGACCCTGAATTCTGTATTGCCGGCCCTGTCCGCGCCGCCATTCGCGTCGAATATCAAGCTTACTGCTTCGCCGTCAAATTCCCATATAGCATATACACGTACATCGTCATCATAAATATTTACTGTAGTAATCGCTACAGTGCTATTTGCCGTAAACGTCCAGCCAATAAACCTGTAACCTTCATTCCTGAACTCGTCGTTGCCTGCCGGCTGCCAGTCCGCCAGGACTTGCGTGGAGTAGATCGGCACCGGCACCACAAACTCGGTGTTGCCAGCCCTGTCCTCGCCGCCGTTCGCGTCGAATATAAGATTCACTTCTTCGTACGTTGTCGACCATATTGCATAGACCTTGACATCGGCTAACAAAATATCAACTGTCGTCACTATCTGGCCGTTCGCGCTCAGCGACCAGCCGAGCAGCCTATACCCGTCGTTCTTGAACTCGTAGCTACCTGTCGGCTGCCAATCCGCCAGGATCTGCGTGGAATTGATCGGCACCTCGACACTATATTCAGTGTTTCCTTGACTGTCCACACCGCCGTTAGCGTCGAATATAAGGTCTACTTCTTCGTACGTTGTCGACCATATTGCATAGACTTTCACATCATCTAAAACGATATCAACCGTCGTTACTATCTGGCCGTTCGCCGTCAGCGACCAACCGAGCAGCCTGTACCCGGCGTTCCTGAACTCGTCGTTGCCTGTCGGCTGCCAGTCCGCCAATGTCTGCGTGGAGTTGATCGGCACCTCGACACTATATTCAGTGTTTCCTTGCCTGTCCTCGCCACCGTTCGCGTCGAATATCAAGTCTACGTTTTCGATCGTTGTCGACCATATTGCATAAACTTTCACATCATCTAAAACGATATCAACAGTCGTCACTATCTGGCCGTTCGGGCTCAGCGACCAGCCGAGCAGCCTGTACCCGGCGTTCCTGAACTCGTCGTTTCCTGTCGGCTGCCAGTCCGCCAGGTTCTGCGTGGAGTTGATCGGCACCTCGACACTATATTCAGTGTTTCCTTGCCTGTCCTCGCCGCCGTTCGCATCGAATATCAAGTCTACGTTTTCGATCGTTGTCGACCATATTGCATAGACCTTTACATCTTCTTCAGCAATGTCTACTGTGGTCACTATCGAGCCGGTCGCCGTCAACGACCACCCTAGCAACCTGTAGCCTGCGTTCCGGAATTCGTCGTTGCCTGTCGGCTCCCACGTCGCCAAGGTCTGTGTGGAGTTTATCGGCACTTCGACACTGTACTCCGTATTGCCGGCCCTGTCCTCGCCGCCATTCGCGTCGAATATCAGGTTGACTGAGTCGCCATCCACCGTCCACACAGCGTACACGCGCACATTTGCTTCTAAGATATCAACTGTCGCTACCGGCGAACCGTTCGCGGTCAGCGCCCAACCGAGCAACCTGTAGCCTTCGAACCTGAACTCGTCGATGCCTGTTGGTTGCCAGTCCGCCAGGATCTGTGTGGAGTTGATCGGCACATCGGCACTGTACTCCGTGTTGCCTGCCCTGTCCTCACCGCCGTTTGCGTCGAATATCAGCTTAACTTCTTCGTATGTTGTCGACCATATTGCATAGACTCTCACATTGGCTAACAAAATATCAACTGTCGTCACTATCTGGCCGTTCGCACTCAGCGACCAGCCGAGCAGCCTGTAGCCCTCGTTCCTGAACTCGTCGTTGCCTGTCGGCTGCCAGTCCGCCAGGATCTGTGTGGAGTTAATCGGCACATCAGCGCTGTACTCCGTGTTGCCTGCCCTGTCCTCGCCACCGTTCGCGTCGAATATCAGCTTCACTTCTTCGTACGTTGTCGACCATATTGCATAGACTCTAACATTGGCTAACAGAATATCAACCGTCGTCACTATCTGGCCGTTCGCACTCAGCGACCAGCCGAGTAGCCTGTAGCCCTCGTTCCTGAACTCGTCTATGCCTGTCGGCTGCCAGTCTGCCAGGATCTGTGTGGAGTTGATCGGCACATCGGCACTGTACTCCGTGTTTCCTGCCCTGTCCTCGCCGCCGTTCGCGTCGAATATCAGCTTCACTTCTTCGTACGTTGTCGACCATATCGCATAGACTGTTACATCAGCTAATACGATTTCAACCGTCGTCACAATCGCACCATTCGGGCTCAGCGACCAGCCGAGCAGCCTGTAACCCTCGTTCCTGAACTCGTCGTTGCCTGACGGCTGCCTGTCCGCTAGGACTTGCGTGGAGTTGATCGGCACCGGCACCACATATTCCGTGTTACCGGCCCTGTCCTCGCCGCCGTTCGCGTCGAATATCAAGTCTACGTTTTCGATCGTTGTCGACCATATTGCATAGACCTTTATATCATCTTCAGCAATGTCTACTGTGGTCACTATCGAGCCGGTCGCCGTCAACGACCACCCTAGCAGTC